>Ga0129324_10000749_pt1 | contig 22509 bp, 20 predicted proteins | sample CPBDNA_7_FD_96879 | JGI IMG/M metagenome (GOLD analysis project Ga0129324, IMG submission 96879) | Freshwater to marine salinity gradient microbial communities from Chesapeake Bay, USA - CPBay_Spr_15_0.2_DNA | ecosystem: Environmental > Aquatic > Marine > Coastal | place: USA: Chesapeake Bay... | reverse complement strand
GGCCTCTGGCGTTGGGACGGCTATTCGGTATCGACCGGCGCGACCACGTCGGCTGCCCGCCGCCTGGAAAGCCGCAACCGGCTCCGCGAAGTCGAAAGCCAAGTCAGCGCCGCAGATCAGCGTTTTAGCGAAGCCGACAAACTGGCTGAGGCTACCCGCGCCGAGTTGGCAACACTGAGCGAAGCCGAACAAACGGCGCGCACCAACCTGCGCAATGCCGAGACCGCCCTCAACGATGCGCGGCAGGTGTTGGCGCAGGTGCAAAACAAAATGACCGCGCACAATTCCCGCCTCGGCGCACTCGGCGATCAGTTGGCGAGCGTCGACGGCGACCTCAACGAAGCGACCGAGCAGCTGTCGGCAGCTGAGCAAGAACGCGCCGCCCTGCCCGACGTCGCCGATGACCGGGCGCGCATCGAATCGCTGCGTGTAGAGCTCAGCGAGCGTCGTACGCACTTGATGGAATGCCGCGCCCGCCACGACGAGATCGAACGCATGGCCCGCGAACGCGCGGATCGCTTGGCCGGGATCGAGCGCGAAATGACGTCGTGGGCCGGCCGCAAAGAAACCTCCGAAACCCGCCTGGGCGAACTTACGCAACGCCGCCAGGATTTGGATGCGCAACGCACTGCGCTTGCCAACAAGCCGGCAGAATTAAACCAGCGCCGACAAGCGTTGTTGAACGAAATCACTGCCGCCGAAGGCAAGCGGACCGAAGCCGCAGATCAACTCGCCACCGCCGAACAGCGCTTGGCGGCTGCGGACAAAGCCTTGCGGACCTCAGAAGCCGAACTGGCCGCCTCGCGCGAACGCCGGGTGCGGGCCGAAGGCGCCGTCGATCAAGCACGCCAGACCTGCCATGCGATTGCCGAACGGGTCGACGACCGGCTTGAATGCCGCCCCGATCAATTGTTCGAGATTTCCGGCCTCGACCCTGAAAAGCCGTTGCCGGACCTGGAAACGTCGGAGCGCAAGGCCGAGCGCCTGCACCGCGAACGGGAAACCATGGGCCCGGTCAACCTGCGCGCCGAGCAGGAAATGAACGAGCTCAGCGAACAGATCGACACCCTGACCACCGAGCGCGAAGACCTGACCAAGGCCATCGAAAAACTGCGCCGCGGCATTTCCGAGTTGAACCGCGAAGGCCGTCAGCGCTTGCTGGCGTCGTTCGAAGAGGTGAACACCCACTTCCAGGAATTGTTCGGCAAGCTGTTCGGCGGCGGACATGCGTATCTGGAATTGACCGCAGCCGATGACCCGCTCGACGCCGGCCTTGAGATCATGGCCAGCCCGCCCGGCAAAAAGATGCAAAACCTGACCCTGCTGTCGGGTGGTGAGCAGGCATTGACCGCGTTGTCGCTGCTGTTTGCCGTATTCTTGACCAATCCGGCGCCGATCTGCGTGCTGGACGAGGTCGACGCCCCGCTCGACGATGCCAACGTCGACCGTTTCTGCATGATGCTCGAGCACATGGCGAAGACCGAAAGCACGCGCTTTATCGTGATCACCCACCACCGCATGACCATGGCCCGCATGGACCGCCTGTACGGTGTCACCATGTCGGAACGCGGCGTCTCGCAGCTGGTGTCGGTCGATTTGCAAAAAGCCGAAAAGATTCGCCAAACCGCGTAAAAGCCCCCTCACCTAGCCTCTCCCCCAAAAATGGGGGAGAGGGATTAATCTCCCCTACGCAGTGGGGGGGGGAGAGGACAGGTGAGGGGGTTTTCGCAGGCGCAAAAATGAGTCCTTGCGAGCGTGGGATGATTTGCTACAACAACCTTCAGATAGTTGCTATCGGGGTTTTAATGGCTGGGCGCGGCCACTCATCGGGGGTTTACCCTCTAAAGGAGATACATGTCGCCCGATCACGACCCAGATAAAAAGGCGCCTGAAGACCTCGACGCGTTTGGAAAAAAGCTTTCTAAAGCGCGGGAATCCGAGGAAGCACGGCGGTTATGGAAAAGTAATGTCACAAGGCCACCTAAATCGGCGCTGGGGCTTGCTTTTCGGGTCGCTGTCGAGTTAGTTTCCGCCGTAGCCGTTGGTTTAGCCATCGGGTGGGGTCTGGATTACCTGCTCGATACGAAACCCTGGCTAATGGTGGTGTTCATTATTTTGGGCTTCGCCGCAGGCGTTATTAACGTGTATCGCATGGCGTCCGGTTTCGGTAATGCCGTGGGGTATGAGAGAGACAACGAGGCGCAAGCGGGTAATACCGCTGATGATACGCCCGACGAAAAGGGGAAAGACTGAGGTGGCTGAGGGACATTCTCCGCTCGCGCAGTTCGAGATTAAGACGCTCGTGCCGATCGAAATCGCCGGCGTCGACGCATCGTTCACGAATTCGTCGCTGTTCATGGTACTGACGGTTATCACCATCAGCCTGTTTCTGATCGGCGGTATGCGCAAAGGTGCGCTGGTGCCGGGTCGTTGGCAGTCGATGGCTGAACTTTCCTACGTCTTTATCGCCAACATGATCAAAGATACCGTCGGCAGCGAAGGTCGGCCCTATTTTCCGTTCATATTCACGATCTTCATGTTCGTCTTGGTGGGCAACCTCTGGGGCATGATGCCCTACAGCTTCACGTTCACCAGCCACATTGCGGTGACGTTTGCGATGGCGTTCTTTATCTTTGTCGGCGTGACACTGATCGCGATTGCCAAGCACAAGCTGCACTTCTTATCGTTTTTTATGCCGCCGGGCGTGCCGATCGTGATGGCGCCGCTGCTGGTACCGATTGAGATCATTTCGTATCTCTCGCGTCCGATCAGCCTGAGCGTGCGTCTGTTTGCCAACATGTTGGCCGGCCACACGCTGCTCAAAGTGTTCGCAGGCTTTATCATTTCGCTCGGCGTCGCCGCAGGTTGGCTGCCGTTCGTGTTCGTGATCGCGTTAACCGGTCTCGAATTCGTGATCGCCTTCCTGCAGGCGTTCGTGTTCGCCATTCTGACGTGCCTTTACCTCAACGATGCCCTGCATCTGCACTAAGGTCGTCCGGACAATAACTTCATCAACTGTTTAATCGTTTAACTCGACTAGAAAGGATCTGATCCATGGAATTAGAAGCTGCAAAGCTCCTCGGTGCTGGCCTCGCCGTTATCGGCGTCATCGGTTCCGGTATTGGTATCGGCAACATCTTTGCTTCGTTTATCCAAGCTGTTGGCCGTAACCCGTCGGCACAAGCCGCGGTTTTCCCAATGACCATGCTGGGCTTCGCGCTCGTGGAAGCCATCGCGTTGTTCGCGCTGGTTATCGCACTGGTTATTCTGTTCGGTTAATGCGGGTTGGTGCCTGGGGCTAGCGACCAAACGGTCGTTTAGCCCTTTGGCCGCCGCCGCTTAAAGCGGGGATGTCATGCCTCAACTAGACGTCACCACCTTTGCACCGCAGCTGGTTTGGCTGGCGATCACTTTTTGCGCGATGTTCTTCATCATGTGGAAAGTGGCGGTGCCGAAGATCGCCGATGCTCTGGAAACGCGGCAGATGCGTGTCGAGGACAACCTGAAAAAGGCTGAAGACCTCAAACGCGAAGCCGAAGCAACGTTGGCTGCCTATGAAAAGGCACTGGCCGATGCGCGGGCTCAGGCCCACGACGATATCCAGAAGGTTCAAAATGATCTTCAAGCTGCTGCCGAGAAGGAAGAAGCTGAGCAAAACGCAAAGCTTGAAGCCAAACTCGCCGCCAGTGAAAAGGCCATCACCAAAGAAGTCGCCAAAGCTATGGAAAACGTCCGTGGCGTCGCGATTGAGGTTGCCGTCAGCGCCGTCGAGCGCCTGACCGGTGATGCACCGGACATGTCGACGGTCGAAAAAGCTGTCGACAATGTCGTCGGCAAGGCCTGAGGAGAGCCGAGATGATGCAGGATCCCACATTTTGGGTCGCCATCGCGCTGGTGGTTTTCATCGCGCTGATTTTCAAGCCCGCCGGCCGCATGGCCTCCAAGGGCTTGGACGAACGTGCCGAGAAAATTAAAGCGGAACTCGACGAAGCAGAGCGTCTGCGCAAAGAAGCGCAGGATTTGCTGGCACAGTATCAGCGCAAGCAGCGCGATGCCGCCGGTGAAGCGCAAAGCATCATCGACCACGCAAAGCAAGAAGCTGAGCGCATGGACCGTGAAGGTCGTGAGCGTCTCAAGGCTTCTTTGGCGCGTCGCGAGAAACTCGCCGAAGACCGGATCGCGATGGCCGAAGCCCAAGCGATTGAGCAAGTCCGTACGCGCGCCGTTGAAGTGGCGATCACCGCCGCCAGCAGCGTGCTTGCCAGCAGCCTAAGTGCCGACAAGGCCGACGTGTTGATCAACGACGCTGTTAAACAGTTGCCGAAGAATCTCAACTAAGCGCGACCAAATTAAGTATCGAAAAGCCCGCCAAATCGGCGGGCTTTTTGTATGGATGACGAGCTGTAATGTCCCGGGTCGTTGCGTTGCCGCGATATTTCAGCGCCAACTACGCCCTTCTCAGGCCAACACGCGCACCTTATAAGAAGGGTATGAAAATGATTCGCCGAATATCTTATGCCCTCGCCGCCTCAGCCTTCTGCGTCACCGCACAAGCGGCTGATTTTACCGGTGAGGTTTTGGTTGTGCCACCGCCACCAAATTGGGACGGCGGCACACCGGTCACATCCGACGCTGGCGTCACGCAGTCTTGGAAACGCCTCCAGATCGCGGGCAGTACGGCCAGCGAAGTCGTCAGCATCCGCACGATCGCTGATACCGGCACGCCACCGGTGGCGCGTATTAAGGCTGCGGTGCCGGACATGGAAAAAGGTTGCGTTGAGCGCGCTGTCGCCCCGATCCAGCGGGAAAAGGCCAACATCGGCACTTTGGCGTCGATAACGGTGAGCTGCAAAAAACTGACGGATGCGCCGGATGGCACAACCTTGTTTGCCATGGGCCGCGCCTACGTCGGCGAATTCAATTCCTATGTCGTGACCCGTACATGGACCGGCGGGCGCATTGATCCGGGCAGCCCCGCCAATTCACCGCGGACAGCCGCACAGTGGCTGCGATTCTTTGATCGCATCGCGGTTTGCAACACGCTCCGCGCCAGTTGTGACCCAGCTGACGCTGCGATGATCCATGCGGCCCCCCGCTTCACAACCATGCGCGACGCCCCGGTTCAAAGCCGACCCGAGGTTTCCATTGAGAACGTGATGACAGCCGCAACGCTGTTTGGTGAATTGACCGGTCGCGCCGAGGCTTGTGGCGAGGATACCACGGCGATCAAAGGTAAAATCGCACGCATGTTTGCCTACATCACCACCAACGACGCCGCTGCCAATGATGCCGTGCTGCGATTTGAACAGACGCTCGGGGTATCCGCGAAACAGCAAGCGACCCGCCCCCAAGATACCTGCGGCCAGATATTGGTCGATTTTCGAGCCCACCCAACGCGGGTCAGCGCGTTTCCGCGCTACATCGAGCGATTTTGGAAACAAAAATGATCAACGTAATCGAAGCCGTCGGGTCACCTGAAGATATCGGTCGCAGCATCGGCACAGCGGTCGCCGACTCGTTCGCGGATGCCGTTCTGGCTGAGCCTGAGTTCATGGAAACCGAAGCGCTGTTTGCAGGCTCGCCGTACTTAGCGCATCTGTTCCATGCCGCCGATGCCACATATCCGACATATATGCGCGAACTCACCGCCATGGCCGACGCCATCGGCATTGATCCCATGCGACTATTCTTGTGGAATTGCCGCGGCGATTTACGCTTTCCGCCTGAAACCGCGCAAGCGCGACTGGACGCGCTCAGCGACGGCTGCACGACGTTAATGGCGCCGGGCGACTTCGCTCAGGACAAGCCTGCGGTGATTGCGCATAACGAAGACGGCAGCGGCGCGTTTATGAATCATCGCTATTGGGTGCGTGTGCGTCCGGACGCCGCACCCGGGTTTGAGAGTTTCTTGTACCCGGGCATGCTGCCGGGCCACAGCGTCGCCGTGAACGGCGCCGGACTGGTGCAGACCATCAACAACATTCGGGCCAGCGACCTTAAGCCCGGAATCCCCAGGCACTTCGTCTGTCGTGCGATATTAGATGAAGACTCGATCCCAAGTGTTATCGGACACCTGGCGCGCCGTGACCGCGCATCCGGCTTCCATCACGCCCTAGGGATGATCGGTGAAGAGTCGCCGCTTTCCGTGGAAACGCCGGCATCAACCACCATTATCCGCACTGTCGCAACGCCGATGGCACACGCCAACCACCTTTTGGATGACACCTTCGAAGACTCCGACCAAGCGATCACCGCATCCTCCAAATACCGCCAAGACACCGTTGATCGGTATTTGGCCGAGGGCGGCGATCCGCACACCCCGGAAGCCATTCTATTCCAGCGCAGCGACGGCGCCGGCGCGGGACATGGCGAGAGCGTGCTGCGGCGCCCCGGTGATGGCGGCGATGATTACGGCTGCACACTGGCAACTGCCGTGTTTCGCATCTATGCGGATCACATCGCGTGGACCGTTCATGGCAGCCCCGACGACCTGGACGCGCTGCAGGGCACCGTCACGCTATAAATTTTATGGCCGCTTCCCCGTGAAGCAGTGCCATCCGATGACACCGGCAGCGGTCATATCCCGGCCAAAGCTCCAAAGTGCATGATTGAAGTCGATGGTCTCGGTCGGAATGTCGGCTTTGAGGATGTCGTATGTGGCCTCAATCCGTGCGACGAGATTGGCAAAGTGCCGTCCCATATGCGCACTCCAATCTTCACTCACAACGTCGACCAAACCGCCATCGCGCATGGCCGACATGAAATCCTCGGCGCTGTACAGATCATCTGACCCGTGCCGCTGGGCAAGCCTGGCACAGTCCTCGTCCGTGCATTTCTCGCGCACGGTCGTCTGATCAGAAAATACCATACGCCCACCGGGCTTCAGCACACGACAAGCCTCAGCAAAAACCTGACGTTTATCGGCGGCATGTACGGTCGCTTCTTGCCACCACCAAACATCAAACTGCTTATCTTTAAAATCAAGATGATGGTAATCGGCAAAGTGATGCGTGATGCGCGCATTGAGACCCGCCATATTCGTCAGCAAGGCCCCCGCCTTCGAGTGGTCCTCTTCAATATTGGTCGCGGTGATCCTGGCACCGCGAGCGCGGGCCAAATATCGGGCCGTCGCCCCCCAACCGCTGGCAACTTCGAGTACATGTTGATTGGGCCTCAAATCGACCACATCTGCCATTCGGCGCTTCGTTTCATAGACCGCCGCTTCATGATCAAGCGCCGCGTTTTCATAAATTCCAAAATGGATGCTGTCGCCCCAAACCCTTGCGTACAAACGATCTACGCGATCATTGCCATAGTGCAGATCTCAGTTTTTCTCACTTAAATTCGTCACGGATGCGAAATCCCTTTTCAGGTTATTTCATGAAATGCAGAGGGGATATTTGAACTCTCTGCGAAATATACACGATTTTTCGTCTTTTACGCGAACCATAAATAGGCTCACCTTTCCCTTTTCAACCAATGAGGAGAGGAGTTTTTCTCATGCGCCTACCAGACCAACTACTGCCACGCACCACCATGCGCGAACAAGAACTGATGAAAATCATTGAGACGCTTGATGCGGAGGCCTACGCACATGGTCTTCAAATCACGCTGAACACTGATTTTGACGAGTTGAAACGGATCAACAAGGGGCTCGACAAATTGCCGTTAACGCCGAACTTCGATCCGGATAAAGCCGACGTTAATCCGACCAACGGCTTTTGGATGAAGGGCGTCGACTTTGGTGGCGAGGTCGTCTTCACCCAAGCGGCACGGTATTACAACTGCCGCAACTCGACGCTGGCCTTGCTGCATCAGTCACTCAAGGCATTCTACGAAGATCCCAAAGCACATGCCGAAGATGGCGAAGAGTGTGTGTGTGAAGCACCGGCGACCCACTATATTTCAGGACACGTTTGCTATCATGGCGAACTATGGCTGAAAAAGTGCTATCGGGGGCGCGGCTTGACGACAACCCTGCCGAAACTCTTGATGGCATTGGTCATGTTGCCCTGGTCACCGGACTACCTGTTCGGCATGGCACAACCCGGCATTTGCACCAAGGGCGTCGGCGCGCGGTATGGATATCGCAACATGCAGCCGCATGGCATGATTTGGAACGTGCCGTCCAGCGGTGTGCTTGATGAATGGGTTATCTGGAACAATGCAGACGACCTAGAGCAAGCGGTGATGCGAAATTAACCCGACGCAATCTGAAAAGATATCTGTGACGAGGAGTTGCCCGACGACAGAAGACGGCGGGCAACTCAGGTCGCACCTAAAGTCGCTACGCAACCATAAACGGAATATCGATGTCTTGGCGAACATCACACACCGACAAGACGACCGGCGCACCAAAGCGATCCCGGGTCGGGATCACGAGGCGCCGATACGGCACCCAAACCGGATCACCACCATCGCGACGGATGGCTGCACGAATATGATCGACATACGGCTCGCCCGTCTCCAACACTTGAGCGTAAGAGCTGCAGACCCGATCGTCGAATTCGAAATCAGGCTGCGTTCGATGGCAGGCACGGCCAACGGCATCACGCGCCCATTCATCACCGAAAACCTGAACAGCCCCAGATGCTTCACCGATGTGATCGAAGATCAGACGGTGCTCGCCCCGATCCGGCCTAAAGCCGAGCGCAAACTTTGAAATTTCGGCAAGTTGGTTGTCCCCTGAAGGCCCCAACATAAAATACGCACCGTCACGGTCCCATGACTCGAAGGTCGAGCGGATCAAGTTACCTTCGCTCCGCACACTGTGCAGCGGTCGGCGTACAACCATGGTCCCCGAATATGGGACGACGTCACGATAGCTTGCAATGTCCGCCATCCGCTTAATGGCTGCGGCAGGCGACAACGACGTTTCTCGGTTCCAAGCACCCCAAAAATATTCCAACGTTACGTTTGCCGTTGGCAACCGCGTCGTCAGGAATCTGCCCGCCATCATAATCGCTAACGGCGAGACATGCGCTACGTCCCACGACATCTTGATTGATGCGCGCGACGCAAGAACTTCAACCAAATTAAAATATCGAAATGCACGTCTTCGTGCGTGGACGTTTTTGTCGACAAACCGGTGCGGAAGATATCGCCCAGTCTCATCGAACCACCATTTGCCCTCAACGAACGGATCGCCGGGGTGCATTTGGTCACTGTGATCGTCCGTACGATGTGTGTCCCGCATGCGTTCCCCCGGCAGATCGTCTTCCGTCAGGCTCAAGTGCCTGTGTTATATGCCTTTAACAGGTGAAGAAAGTTCGTCTTCACCTCGTCATCGACAATCCGATCCAATTCCTTGGCAAGCTGCAACGCCCGCCTAGAAATCTTTTCATCTTCAAGACTTGTATCATTCAAGCCGTCAAAGAAGAAACTCACCGGCACATCTAGGATATTACACATATCCCACAGTCGGCTAGAACCAATTCGATTCGTCCCTTTTTCGTATTTTTGAACTTGCTGAAAGCTTATACCTAAACGTTCACCAAGTTGGGTTTGCGTCAACCCGCGCATAATTCGGACTTCACGCAAACGATGGCCCACGTGGACATCTGTAGGATGAGGCATGCTCACATATCTCCTATTTCGAAATGCGATAAAATAACATCGCCGACGGTGTATATTAACAAAGTCTGGGTAACCAAAGCACACATTATTACGCCCGTTTCGCGATTATTATGTTAATTACTTAACCTATTTTAGTTAACTCAGCAGACCCACTTTAGGGATGTGCGCGCGCAAGAGCCAACCATTCTTGTTCTGAAATCACTTGTACACCAAGGGATTCAGCCTTTTTAAGCTTCGAGCCAGCGCCCGGTCCGGCGACCAACAAATCCGTGTTCTTCGACACCGAACCCGCAACCTTTGCACCCAATGCTTCGGCACGTGCTTTTGCTTCGGCACGACCCATAACCTCTAGCGTGCCGGTAAACACCAGCGTTTTACCGCTGATTGCACTATCTTGAATGATTTCTTGGAACGGCTGCACGTTGATCAATGTGACCAGATCTTCCAAGTCACTGCGGCTGCGCGCGTCACCGAAAAAGGCGACCAAGTCAGCCGCGACCGAAGGCCCGATCCCATCAATATTGGATAGATCCGCGTAGGCTTCACTCGCGGAGTCTTCGGCCGCTTTACCCATCGCGGCCATCCAGGACTCGACATCACCGTAGGCACGGGCAAGATCGCGCGCCGTGGTTTGCCCGACCTGACGGATACCAAGCGCATAGATAAATCGGCCCAGATCGGTCTCGCGACGCGCCCGGATCGCGGCAAACAAGTTCGCGGCCGAGGTCTCGCCCCACCCTTCACGTGCTGCCAGCGGCTTGCCGATCTTGCCGTCGCGTTCTTCCAATCGGAAAATATCTGCGGGTGTTTTTAGAATGCCTTCTTCCCAGAATGCCTCGATGGTGCGGCTGCCAAAACCTTCGATATCGAGCGCGTCACGGGATACAAAATGCTTTAATCGGGCCACCTGCTGGAACGGACATTCGAGCCCGCCGCTACACCGCCGCACCGCTTCCCCTTCGGGCCGCACGGTCTCGGTCTGCAGCTTGCACGGACACACCAACGGCGGCGACCAAGGCACCGCACCTTCTGGACGTTTGTCTTTGAGCACTTCGACAATCTTCGGGATCACATCCCCCGCCCGCTCGATAATGACCCGATCACCGATCCGAGCATCAAGGCGTTCTATAACTTCATCTTCGTTGTGCAGTGTCGCGCGGGACACCACAACGCCGCCCACCGTGATCGGCTCCAGTTGGGCAACCGGTGTGAGCGCACCGGTGCGGCCGACCTGGATCACAATGTCGTTTAAAATGGTTTCCGCTTTTTCAGCCGGAAACTTATGCGCAATGGCCCAGCGCGGCGCACGGCTGACAAACCCCAACCGCTGCTGCCAATCCAGCCGGTTGACCTTGTAGACGACGCCATCGATATCGTAATCCAGCGTCGCACGGTCGGCACCTAAACGCGCATACAATGCCAATGTCTCGTCGAGGTCTTTGCAGACGCTGGCATAAGGATTGACCGGAAATCCCCACGCTTTCAGCCGCTCATAAAACGACCATTGATCCGGCCAGTCGACCCCGCCACCATAGCCTTGGGCATCCATCCCGCTAACCTCGCCCCACGCATACACGAACATTTTGAGCGGGCGCGCCTTGGTAACGTTTGGGTCTTTCTGGCGCAGCGAGCCCGCTGCCGCATTGCGTGGATTCGCAAACACCTTGCCGCCGCTTTCTTCTTGGCGTGCATTCAAGGCAAAAAAATCCGAGGTCGACATATATACCTCGCCCCGGACCTCAAGCACATCCGGCACGTCGCCGCTGATGGTGTCCGGCACATCCTCGAGGGTCCGGAGGTTGGCGGTCACATCCTCGCCCTCGCGCCCATCGCCCCGCGTGGCACCACGCACAAAGCGCCCGTGCTCGTAACGGATCGAAATCGACAACCCATCAATCTTGGGTTCCGCCACCAAGGCCACAGGCTCATCCGCGCCAAGGCTTAGAAAGCGGCGAATACGATCATAAAACTCCGCAACATCGTCGGTGGAAAATGCATTGCCGAGCGACAGCATCGGCGGATTGTGCTGCACTTTACCAAACCCAGCCGCCGGCGCGGCCCCGACTTTCTTGGACGGGCTGTCATCGCGAACCAGATCCGGAAAGCGTGCCTCAATCGCCTCGTTGCGTTTACGCAATGCGTCATAGGCGGCGTCCGAGATCGTCGGCGCATCTTGTTGGTGATAGGCTTCATCATGCTGTGCGATCTCGGCAGCCAACGCTTCCAGTTCAACCGCCGCATCGGGTTTTAACAATTCATCTACCGAGACATCGCGAAGGCTCTCCCCCCCGGTCATGCTGCGTTCCCTTTCAGCAGACTGTCCGCCGCCGCGCGGGCTTCGCCGGTGACCTGTTCGCCCGATAGCATGCGTGCGATTTCTTCTCGGCGCGCGTCATCCGTCAGCGTCACCACTTCGGTCTTGGCCGTTTTTGCATCCATCGCTTTGCGCACATTCAGATGTTGCCGCCCCCGCGCTGCGACCTGCGGCGAGTGGGTAACGACACAGACTTGCACGAATTCTCCCAAGCGGGCCAGCCGCTCGCCCACCGCCGCGGCAACGGCGCCGCCAATCCCGGCATCGACCTCGTCGAAGACCAATACCGGCACGGGGTCGGCTTCGGCCAACACGACCTTCAGCGCCAGCATAAATCGGGCAAGTTCGCCACCGGACGCGATTTTGTTCAGTGGCCCTGCCGCCGCACCCGGGTTGGTCGCGACAGCAAACGCCACCCGATCCATACCGTGCTGGGCCCATTTATCTTCGTCCAGCGCTTCAAGATTGGTGACAAAATGTGCGCTACCCAATTTCAATGGCGCGAGTTCTTTGGCCATCGCTTTATCAAGTTTGCCGGCCGCCTTAGTGCGGCTTGTGCGAAGCGCCTCAGCTTTTTTGGTAAAGCTTGTCAGTGCATCTTTGGTTTCCTTGCGAAGCCACTGCAAATTCGCCCCGCCGCTTTCCAGACCTTCCAAATCGCGCACCAGTTTCGACATTACATCTGCCAGCTGATCGACGTCGGTATTGTATTTTCGCGCCAACGCGCGAAGTGCGAACAATCGACCCTCGGCAGCTTCCAAAGCATCGGGGTCGACGTTCAGGTCTTCGCCGGCACGCTCCAAAAATCCTGTAGCATCCGCGGCTTCGCTGACCGCGCGCGACAAAGCGGCAACGCTGTTGTCCAAAAGCCCACCCGCCTTATCCTGCCCCCGTTCAAGTGCGGTGAGTGCTTGGCTTAGCCGCACTTCGGCCCCGTCATCGCCGCCGAGGGCCTCGACGGCTTCACGCATCGCGGTCGAAATTTGTTCGCTGTGCTGCAAAACTTTCCGCTTTTCGGCGAGCGCACTTTCTTCGCCAGGCTGCGGGCTAAGGGCGCGGAGCTCGTCGACGGCATGACGCAGATAATCTTCGTTCTCAGCAGCAAGTTTTGCGGCTTCTTCGGCGGCAGACAACGAGGCACGCAAACCTTGCCATTTACGGTGGAGCGCTGCCACGTCGGCAAGCAAATCATCATGATCCGCATAGGCATCCAATAGATCTCGGTGCCCTGCCGGGTCCAACAAGCGTTGCGTTTCGAACTGACCATGAATTTCAACGAGCAGTTCGCCGATCCGCTTTAACAGACCGATGCTGACCGGCTGATCATTGACGAACGCACGCGTACGACCGTCATCACCCAACACGCGGCGCAGCAAGAGCTCTTCGGCAGGATCAACCTCTAGACCATTTTCAACAGCGAGCGCACGCGCAGCATGATCGGCGGGCACATCAAACACGGCGGTGGCACTCGCTTGCTCCGTGCCCTTGCGCAGCAGACCGGCTTCGGCCCGAAGGCCGAGGGCCAAGCCCAATGCATCCAACAAAATAGATTTACCTGCGCCGGTCTCGCCGGTCAGCACGCTCAAGCCTGCGCCCCATTCCAAATCGAGGGCGTCGATCAGCACGATATTCCGGATCGAGAGACGTGTCAGCATTCGGGGCGGGTCCTCATCGGACGCTGCATGAAGAGCGCTACCAGACTTTGTACCAAGGCTCGTCCGCAACCTGGGCATTCGGCTTGCCCTCGAAAAGCTGGAACGAATCTTCGTACCAATCACTGCCCGGGAAATTGTGGCCGAGCACGGCGGCGGTCTTACGCGCTTCTCCGGTGATGCCGAGCGCCAGATACGCCTCTGTCAGACGATGCAGTGCTTCAGGAACATGGGTTGTGGTCTCGTAGCGATCAACAACGGTGCGAAACCGGTTGATGGCGGCGAGATAATATTTCTGCGACAGATAAAAACGTCCGATCTCCATTTCCTTGCCGGCCAAGTGGTCGTAAGTGAGGTCGATCTTCACTTTGGCATCGCGGGCGAATTCAGATTCCGGGAACCGCTTGATCACTTCCTGCAAGGCGCCCAAGGCAAGCTCGGTCATCTTCTGATCGCGGGCGACGTCGGAGATTTGCTCGTAATAGCTCAGCGCCTTTAAATAATATGCATATGCTGCATCCCGGTGTGCCGGGTGCAATTGGGTAAAGCGATCCAGCGCGATGATGGCATCGTCATAGCGATTGCTTTGATAGTATGCGTACGCCGCCATCAACTGTGACTTGGTCGCCCAGACCGAATACGGATGCTGGCGTTCGACTTCATCAAATTCTCTGGCTGCAGCTTTAAAGTCGGCGTTGTTCAGAAGGTCCAGCGCGTTGTTGTAAATGTCGGCGACCGGACGTTCGATGTACTCAGGCTCTTCAACGATGGTGCACGCGCTCAGGCCCGCGACTACGCTGAGAACGCAAAAAAGTCTTCCAAGACCACTGAGACCACGCACCATATCGCCAAATATCCTCAGACAACCCGTTCCGCGCAGCGCACATGACGGCGCACTCACAGTATACCACGACCGGCGCGCACTGCTACAAGCGGTACACACCGAAACTGATGATATTTTGGAAAATGCAGCGGCTTTGCGAGGTTTTCAAGCCCGGTGTCGGGGCTTTGTGCGCGATCGGTCGTTAAACGGCTACGCGAATCTCAGCCGATTTGTCGGCGTGGATTCCGCCATCGACGGCGTAGCGTACCGCATCACCGCGCACCACATCCCACGTCCAGGCCGTATCATCGGCGAACAGGGCATGCAAAAGCTTGTTATTTCCCGCATGGCCGGAGCACACACCTTCGAAGCGACCCACCACCGGCGCACCGGCAAGATACAGATCACCGAACGCATCGAGCACCTTATGGCGGACGAATTCGTCGTCGAAGCGGAGACCGCCTTCGTTCATAATGCCTTCATGGCCAACGACGATGGCGTTGTCGAGCGAGCCACCCTTGGCCAAACCTGCTTCCCAAAGCGCTTCGACTTCATGCAGGAAGCCGAACGTGCGCGCCTTGGCCAGTTCTTTGCAGAACGCACCATTGACGACAGGTAAGCTAATTTTTTGTCGGTTAACGACGTCGCTTTCGAAATCGATTTCGAAGTCAAAGATTTGCATGTCGGCAGGCGACAACGCGACGTGACCGGCACCAAAGCCGACCTCGACCCGCTTCAAAACTTTGATGACGCGGCGTGGTGCGTCTTGATCGACAACACCAACCTGTTCGATCAGCGCGACGAACGGCTGCGAGCTACCGTCCATCACCGGCACTTCGGCGCCGTTGAGTTCGATATCAAGGTTATCGATACCGCACCCGGCAAGGGCGGCCATCAGATGTTCGACGGTACCCACCGAGACGCCGGCGTCATTTGCCAGCAGCGAGCACAACCGCGTATCACGCACACGATCCCAGCGCGCCGGGATCACAGCATCGGCAGCCGCCACATCGGTACGGATAAAGCGAATGCCCGCATTTGCGGCGGCGGGCTTAAGAAGCATTTTGATTTTGGCACCAGAATGCAGGCCGACACCATTACATTCGATCGATTTTTTCAGCGTGCGCTGACGGACTTCGGTGCCGTCCAGAACAAACTCTTGCGCATCTGCATGTTGATCGAACATAAGTCGTACTATCCTTGTCGGTCACATTATGTACATTGGGTCACCGGTTTGAATATTTGCCCGGCGCTTTCCTGTTTATGGGTGTAGCAAGCGGGCCGTCACCCCTCAAATCAACATTTGTTTCGAAATGTTACGTTTAAGTCGTTTTTTATCAATGGCTTATGGTCTAATTCTCGGCTGTTCTTTCTCGCTGCACACAATGGCCTACGCCTATTCGGTCCCACTTTGCCCACTGGCTCAAAACCGCTCGACGCGAAAAAGGGGTGCCCGCGTGGGCACCCCTTGATCATCCTAGGCATAGGATCGGAAGCGACGTAGTGCCGCCGCCTTAGTTTGCTTGGCGGCGCAGAAACGCCGGAATATCGAGAAGGTCATCCTCGTCATCCGCGCTTTCTTGCAGCCGGTCTTCGGGATCCAGCCCACCCAGCGCTTGTTGTGGTGCAGCCATCGCCCCACCCCGTGATGCGGACGGTGTCACGCTCGGTGACATCGGGCGCGGTGGCTCGACCATCTGCGCTTTGGTGCCGGTGCTGTCGCTGCCAGAAGATGCCCGCTCCGTGCTTTGTGCGTCGGTTTTCTGCCCACCCGTTACCTTACCGAATGCCGCTTTACCGGTGCCGGTGACAAGTTCGAACAAGCTCGATTTGGCTTTCGCCGGCTTTTCAGCAGCGGGCGCTTTGCCGCCGTTGATCATATCGGCTTCGGCCATCGGATCGATTTTGTCGGACATGTCGTTTTGATCGTCCATGCCAACGGCCGGTTTCGGAATAAATGCATCGGTCGCGCCCACTTTAGGGGTCGCGGTCGGGGCATGATCTTCTTCAACTACCGCAACCGTCTTGTTTTCAGCTTCTGCAGAAGTCTCAGTGGCGGGTGCGTCGTCTGCAAACGCATCAGTGGTCTTGGCTTCCGTGACCTCGTCAGCGTCGGTTTCGGCTGCAGTATCCGATGCATCGTCAGCCACGGATACTGGCTGTTCTGCTGCAGCAGGCACGGCAGCGGCGGCAGGTTTCGGCGTCACATTATCGGTGATCTCGAAGATGTCGTCGTCAAATGTGTCCGCATGTGGTGCAGGCATCGCCGCTGCAGCCGGTTGCGCGGCAGCCGCTGCGGCAGGTTGTGCCGCAGGGACACGATGCACCGGTTCTTCATCAAGTGCCGGCGCGACTGTCTTAGGCGCCGTTGTCTGGCGTGCATCACTGCTGACGGTCAGCACTTGGGGGCGTGGCGCTTCGGCGGCTGCCGAGTCGATGCCGGTGGCAACAACCGAGACCCGCATCAGGCCATCGAGCTCTTTATCAAACGCCGAGCCGATGATGATGTGCGCGTCTTGATCGACCTCGGAACGGATACGGTTTGCAGCCTCGTCGACCTCAAACAGCGTAATGTCCATACCGCCGGTGATGTTGATCAACACACCTTTGGCACCCTTCATCGAAGAATCGTCCAGCAGCGGGTTGTTGATCGCGGCTTCGGCGGCTTCCAGCGAACGGCGCTCACCTTGTGCTTCACCGGTACCCATCATCGCTTTGCCCATTTCGCCCATGACGGAACGAATGTCGGCGAAATCGAGATTGATCAGGCCCGGCATGGTCATCAGATCGGTGACGCCCCGCACGCCCGAATACAACACCTCGTCAGCCATCGAGAACGCATCGGCGAACGTTGTGTTTTCGTTGGCGATCCTGAACAGGTTCTGGTTCGGGATAATGATCAGCGTATCGACATAGCTTTCCAGGTCCTGGATGCCGGCGTCGGCGATCCGCATGCGGTGCGAGCCTTCAAACTGGAACGGCTTGGTGACAACGGCGACAGTCAAGATGCCGCGTTCTTTAGCCGCCTTCGCAATAACCGGTGCGGCACCGGTACCGGTGCCCCCGCCCATGCCGGCTGCAATGAACACCATGTGTGCACCGTTGAGTTCTTCCATCACACGCTCAAGGCTTTCTTCAGCGGCGATGCGGCCCACGTCGGGACGCGATCCGGCACCGAGACCTTCGGTGACATCTGCGCCCAATTGCACACGGCGATCGGTCTTTGCCCGTGCCAATGCCTGCGCATCGGTGTTGGCGACGACAAAGTCGACCCCTTGGAGTTCTTTGGAAATCATGTTGTTGACGGCATTGCCTCCAGCCCCACCAACACCGAGTACGGTGATCCGTGGCTTCAGATCGGGGTTTTCTGCGTCCCCCGGGACGCTAATGTTGATACTCATGTCAGCCTCCGCTCCTTTGGATATGCTGTGATACTGTGCCTAGGAACGCCCCCCGCACTACGCGGCGAACGTGGTCGTGTTGGTCGTACGTGTCTTGGTCTTCAAACGTCGTCATTAAAAATTCTCTCGTAACCAGTGGCCGATACGCCCAAGCCAGCCGTTCGGCGGCTGCGACATATCGATGTTTGCTTCCATCGGCGCCGTGGCGGTGGCAACGGCGTATTGCAAAAGCCCTGCTACCGACGAAAACCCCGGCCCGGACACCGCTTCGGCCAAGCCATCGATTTGCTTCGGCTGCGCGGTGCGGACGTGTTGCGAAAAGGCGCGCGACGCCATTTCTGTGATCCCGGTCAACTGCGATGTGCCGCCTGTCAGGACAATGCGGCCCGCCAACTGGTCATAGCCGGCTTTCGCCAGCCGCTCGCGGGCAATCTCAATGATTTCTTCGACGCGGGGGCGGATGATGCCGACCAACATGGACCGCGCGACCTGCACGGTGCCTGTCTCGTCGTCTTCGCCGACCAGCGGCACTTGAATGACTTCCGCGTCGTCGGACGGCGACGGCAGACAGGTGCCATAAAGGTTTTTCATCCGCTCGGCATGGGCAAACGGGGTTTGCAGACCACGCGCGATGTCATTGGTGATGTGATTACCGCCGACCGGAATGACTTCGGTATGCACCAACTCGCCATCAAAGAATACCGCAATGCCGGTGGTGCCGCCGCCGATATCGATACAGGCCGCACCCATTTTCTTTTCATCATCGACCAAGCACGAAAGCGCTGAGGCAAAAGGCGAAACAACCATCGCATCGACGTGCAGGTGACAGCGCTCAACCACCGAGCGCAGGTTGCGGAGCGGCGCCGTCTGCGCCGTCACCACATGCACATTTGCGCCCAGCACTTCGCCGAACATGCCGATGGGATCGCGCACACCGCGGTTGCCGTCGACGGTAAAGCCGACCGGAATTTTATGAACGATCTCGCGATCATCACTGGCTTCACGCATCAATACCGACGGGTCCAGCAGACGCCGCATGTCGTGCTCAGTAATGCCATGGCCACCGATCGACGATTCAAACGCCACCAGCTTTGAGCGTGGCTTGCCAGCGGAGACGTTGATCACCACGTTCTCGATATTGTCGCCGGCCATCTGTTCGGCACGCTCGACCGCAGCCCGGATCGCCTGTTCGGCGGCTTCCATGTCGACGACCACGCCGGAACGGATACCCCGCGATTGGTGCGAACCAATACCGATGATCCGCGGTCCACTGTCGCCATAGGCACCGCGGTCCACGTGTGGCTTAGCGATCAGACAGCAGATCTTCGACGATCCGATGTCGAGTGCGGCCACGAAGCCTGACTTTGTTTTGATCGCGGTGCCGTTACGTTTCATGTCTTAGGTTTCCTGCCCCGAGCCCTTGGGGCCTGTTTTCACAATCAGCCGATCCGGAATCCGCAGATCGAGGACGGTGACGTTTTTGTCCAAGACCTGATGGTTTCGGTGATACTGGGCGAGCCGCGACCAGGCCGCAGCCGGATTGTCTTCCGGCAAACGCACACCAATGCCGCCCTTAAGGTGTAAGTTCCAACGTCGGTCACCGACCCAGGTCGCGGCGCGGACATGTGTCATCAGGTCGGGCTCAACGCCCAACGTCGCGATCAGTTCAGCCGCGCGTGCTTGCGCCCCCTCGCCGACCACCATCAAAAGGTCGGCATAATTTTCCAGACCGTCGGTCAAGATCACCGCGCCCTCGGCGTCGATCAGATGCAATTTGTTATCGAGTTGCCAAAGTGCCAGCGGCTCACGCTCGTTGATCGACACCAAGATGGTATCCGGCAGCATGCGCTCGACGGTCGCGGTCCGCACCCACGGCAGGGCATCGACCCGTAGTTTCGCCGCGGCGATATCAAATGCCAAGATCGGCGCGCCGCGCGCGATGTTTAGGGTATCGATTAAGGTTTTTCGGGACGTCTGCTGGCGTCCGCTGACCATGACTTCTTTGACGCGAAAGCCCATCTGCGCGGTTGTCGAAATCGCCGCCCAACGGACTTGCTCGACACCGCGTGTCATTTGCCCAGAAGAAATTGCCCACCAACCACCGCCGCCGGCGATGCCCATGATCAAAGCTGCGGAAATTGGCAGCACCCAGCCACGACGCCAAACCGGACGCACGCGCGGACGTGGCTGTGCGCCCCGTTCCTTTTCTTTTTGCTTTTTCTCGCGCGCAAACATCATGCATCGCACTCCGCGTTATCGACCATCCAGGTCACCAACTCACTAAACGTGATGCCCGCGTACGCCGCTTGTTCGGGCACCAATGACGTTGTCGTCATCCCGGGCTGTGTATTGACTTCAAGGATGTAAAGTTTCTCGCCGTCATAGCGGAAATCGGCTCTCGATACGCCCCGGCAGCCCAGACACCGGTGCGCACGTCGCGCGAGATCGAGACATTCGTCATAAACCGCCTTATCCAAGTCGGCGGGAACGACATGATTCGATCCTCCAGCACTATACTTAGCCTCGTAATCGTAAAAATTTCGTTCCGTTGTGATATCTGTGACCGCAAGCGCACGATCCCCCATCACGGCGACAGAGAATTCGCGACCGGCGATAAACTTCTCAACCATCACTTTTTCGCCGTGCGGCCAGCCGGTACCGTCAAAAGATGTGGCGTTATCGCCTTCTTGGACAATGTGCACGCCGACGCTGGAGCCTTCGTTGACCGGCTTAATCACATATGGACGAGGCATTGGATCAGCCTTGAGAATCTCGGCCTCGGTCGCGACCACGTGCGGGGCCACCGGAATACCCTCGTCTTCAAACAGGCGTTTCGCCATCGGTTTATCCATGGCAAGCGCAGACGCCATCAACCCAGAATGCGTGTAAGGAATCCCTAGAATGTTTAAAAGCCCTTGCACACAGCCGTCTTCGCCGTACCGCCCATGCAATGCGTTGAACACCGCACTGGGTTTCGGATAGAGCCGCGTGACCAGCGAACCCATGTCGCGCTGCACGTCAATCGGCGTCACATCGAAGCCGGCTTGCTTTAGAGCCTTGGTGCACGCGGCACCGCTTGCCAGGGAAACTTCACGTTCCGCGGACCAGCCACCCATCAAAACAGCCACGTGTCGGGTCATGACGTCACCTCCGTCAAATCGGATTTCGCTGGCACACCTATGCGCCGAATTTCCCAATGCAGATCGACGCCTTGGGTTTCCTTCACCCGGCGCCGAACTTCTTCGCCCAAACTTTCCAAATCTTGTGCGCTGGCGTTTTCAACATTGATCAGGAAATTACAGTGTGCTTCCGACACCATCGCGCCGCCGATTCGCAAACCTCGGCATCCTGCCGCGTCGATCAACTGCCAAGATTTCTGGCCTTCGGGATTCGCAAACGTCGAGCCGCCGGTGCGTTCGCGCACCGGCTGCGAGGCTTCGCGGTTGGCGCTGATCTCGGCCATACGGCGGGCAATGTCTTCGGGCTCGGCATCGGTGCCGACCAAAACCGCTTCGGTAAAGATATAATCGGCGGGCACGTCGCTGTGGCGATAGGCGAAGCCCATGTCTGCGGCGCTCAATTTGTGCACCTTTCCGTCCAGATCGACGGCGGTGGCAGAGTCGAAGACATCGCTGATTTCGGCCCCATAAGCGCCGGCGTTCATGCGGAGCGCCCCACCGATGGTCCCGGGGATACCAACCATAAATTCGAGACCACCCAGGCCCACGTCGCGGGCGCGACGGGCCACATTGACGTCGGCAGCGGCGGCACCTGCCTGGATACAGGTTCGATCAACGTCAATCGCGGCAAACGCTTTGCCGAGCCGAATGACGACACCCGGAATACCGCCATCGCGAATAAGAATATTCGAGGTCCCACCGATCACGGTGACATCGACATCTTTCGGGCGCGCGGCCAGGAAGGTGCAAAGGTCATCCATGTCGGCGGGCTCAAACAGCACTTCTGCCGGGCCGCCGACGCGGAACCAGGTGAATCGGGCCATCGGTTCGTCGGCCCGCAGACGACCCCGTACATTCGGCAAGCGATCGATCAGGTGCGGCATGGGGCGACTGGCTGGCATCATGCGTCGCCTCCCGACGGCAGACCACGAAGCGCACGCAATTCATCAGGCAATGCATTGGCCCAGGCGGAAATACTGCCGGCCCCTAAACAAACCACCATGTCGCCGGGCTTGGCGATGTCGTTGATACATGGCGCCAAGGCGTCGGGACCATCCAAAGAAATCACGGTGCGGTGCCCGTGGTTACGTAGCCCGTCCGCGAGCGACGCTTTATCGATACCTTCAATCGGCGACTCGCCGGCCGGATAGACATCGGCAACGATCACCGCATCGGCGGCGTTGAAGCAGGTGCAAAAATCTTCGAACAAATCGCGCAGGCGCGTATAGCGGTGCGGTTGTACAACAGCGATCACACGGCCCGTTGCGACATCGCGGGCGGCCTGAAGCACGGCGGAAATTTCCACCGGATGATGACCGTAGTCATCAATCACAGTGATATCTTCAACGATGCCGGTCTGGGTAAAGCGTCGTTTCACACCCTTGAAGCCCGACAAGGCTTTATATAAGACGTCGTCTGGCAGCCCCATTTCGATGGCAATCGCGGCGGCGGCCAAGGCGTTTTGCATGTTGTGCTTGCCGTACATGGCGAGCTGTATTTGCGATATACGGCGGTGCGCGTCGGTCTTGCGATCCGTGATCGCGACATCGAAGGTGCAGCCTGC
>Ga0129324_10000745_pt1 | contig 22539 bp, 26 predicted proteins | sample CPBDNA_7_FD_96879 | JGI IMG/M metagenome (GOLD analysis project Ga0129324, IMG submission 96879) | Freshwater to marine salinity gradient microbial communities from Chesapeake Bay, USA - CPBay_Spr_15_0.2_DNA | ecosystem: Environmental > Aquatic > Marine > Coastal | place: USA: Chesapeake Bay... | reverse complement strand
GGAGACACGCGATGGCCGCCTCATTCAAGCTAACCCATGGGGACCTTGGGCTCCGGTCGCTACGCTCCCTATGCCCAACGCCCCCATGGGCGCTTCGTACACCACGTGGAGGGACACAAGCTACCGGAAGCAAGAAATGCCCCTACATTTAGGGCATTGAGTGGACGCATATTGCTTCGTTTAGCCGTCGGCAAAGCGTGTGGAAGAGTTAAAGGCGGCTTGAATTTCGGTTCGCGCGCGCAGGGAAACTAGGGCTTTGCGTGCGCAAGCCTTGCCAATATCTCGACCAGACCACGAATCAAATGTGCTTTAGGGTTATCCCGGCGCTCAACGACGCCGACGACGCGACACAAAGGCGGATCGCCAAAGGGTATGCTCTCGATGTTCTCGGGCAGGCGGGCACCGGCCCGGTCGGGCACCACGGAAACGCCTAGTCCATTTGCCACCATAAGGGCGATGGCCTCGAGAGAATCGATTTCCATCCCGGTGTTAACCTTGATGCCGCGATCCTTAAGATGCGTATCGATCAATCGCCCGGCCCACGCAAACCGTTGAAAGCGGATAAACGGGCCGGCGGCCAGAAGTTCACGGTCTGTCGAGCCCTTCGTACCTTTGGGGGCAATCACCAGCAACGGCTCTTCAGCATACATGTGCCAACTAAGCCCGGTCTGCACCTGCGAAGGCTCGGTCACCACGGCGGCATCCAACTCACCCTTATGGACACGCCCGACCAGGTCAGCCGACAATCCGCTGGACACGCGTATGCGCAGATCGGGGTGCTGCGCACGAATCGCACCGAGCGCCGGCGGCAATATCCCCGACAACAACGTCGGCACAGCACCAACATCCAGCGAGCCTGCAAGCGACTCCCCTGACACCAGATCGCTGAGGCCCTCGCATTGCTCGACAATATCGCGCGCACGGTCGACCAAATTTCGACCCCGAGTGTTGAGCCGCGGCGGTCGGGTTGTACGGTCAAATAACTTTGTATCGAGGGCTTCTTCCAGCGCTTTGACGTGCAAGCTGATGGCGGATTGGGTCAAGCCAATGGCGTCCCCGGCCGCTGCGAACGAACCGTTTTCCGCAATCGCAATCAGTGTTTTCAAGTGCCTGAGATCCATGCCCTGACACTAGCGGGATTGCGCGGGGCAAAAAAGCATGTTCATCCGATCTCGATCCGGCGATCATTCACGCTCATTTCTTAGCGTATGGGTTTTCCAATGCACGGATCATTTGATCGAAAACCTCGCGGACTTGGGCTTCATCGCATCCCATAAGGATCGCATCTTCCAGCGCGTCTTGGGACTGCTGGCGGATTTCATCAAGGTTTTCTCGCAGCACAACGAGCTTTTCCTCACACGATACCAAAGCGCCGTCCGGCTGACGCCAGACAACACCTTCAATGTCAAACTTTTTTACTTCGTCGACCATACCTCGGAAATAGCGCGCGTTTGCCCACCATGCAAGCGAGACACCCAGAAAGGTCCCAATTAACGCAAATGTTCATCAAGCCAAACGTCGTCGTCATCTTCGTCTGCGGTGGAGCGCTGTTTCGGCGCGTCACGGACCTCAAATTCCCATGGTAATGGTGGCGGATCGTTGGCTTCAGTATCCCAGTTCTGCGACGCGCGCCCTGATCCCGCCGGTCGCGCAGCCGTTTGCCGGCGTTTAAGTGCCTTTTCAACATGTGCCAAATTTTTTGACGTCACACCCGCAAGACGCTCTGCACCCTTTTCCATATAGATGGCGTAGGCCGTGTTGAAGGCATCGCGTGCGCCGGCCAAAGCTTCCCGGTCACCGGCAACCCGCCCATACAAAAACAAAGCAGAGCCCAGATTGTTCTGTGCCGACGCCCAGTGCAGCGGCATATTTTTCCGATCCCGCACAGAAACCACGGCATTACATGCCTCGACCGCACGCAGCAGGGTGCGCGGATTACGGTTTTCGCGCCCAATCACCAAGGCGACTTGGCCGAAGTGGGCCATCGCTTCTGCCCATTCCGCCGGCGTTTGGCGTTTATCATAAACTGTGAGCGCGTCTTGGAAGGCACGAAGCGCGCGTTCCAATGTTTCCGCATCGCCACTTTCAAAATCGAGTCGATAGAGTGCCAAGCCCAAACGGTCATTCAACGTTGCCCAATCGAACGGAAACAAATCCGGTCCGATAACCGTGAGTGCAGCTTCGAGATCGCCGAGAGACGCGCGGAGCGAGTCCGTATCGTTGGCGCGTTCAGCAACAAACTGGCTGAGCAATGCGCGGTCACGGTGCGCCATCGCCCACTCAATCGGCGTCTCCTTGCGCGAAAACGTATTTAATGCGGTGTCGATCAAATTGATTGCGGTACGCGCATCCTCGGCACGGCGCTTCAAGCGGGTTGCGTTGGCAAATATCCGCGCCCGCGCCATGGCATCCTCGGCACGCTCTAAAGGCTGCATCCCGTCAAATCCTTGGCTCAACGCATCGGGGGCATCTTCAAACAACACCTGCAGGTCACGCTTCACGGTCAAGAGTTTGCCCGCCATCTTCGTACGAAGCGCGGCCAGTACGGCCGCGTGCAAACGATGCGCAGCACCTGCATCCAGCGGGTTCGGTAACACCATCAGCGTCCAACCGTCGCCGATCCGAAAGCTATCGACCGGTTTGATGCCGCGAACGAAGAAGCGGATATACATACGCTCTTCAGTCGGTGCGTCACCCCATAACAATACATCCCCGTCGTTATCAACAAGCCAACGCGCTGCAGCTGCATGCAAGTCGGCCATGGCGCCAACCGGATCGCCACCTGCGCCGATAGAAACTTTCGCGTTCATCTGACGGGCACGCAAGCCGCGTCGTTTATTCAATTCGCTGACCAAATGCGCCGAAGCCTGCTCTCCGCCGGGCCCTTCCAAAGGTGCGACACGGATATCCAGGCGATCATGTAAGTCCGCAAATTCTGGCTTTAACAATCTGCGCAGCAAGCCAGGCTTAAGAATTGTCGACGCCGTATCCACCTGCGCGTAATCGGTTTCAGCGCTCGATGAAAGTGCAACCAAGGCGCGGGATTCCGACGTCGTGCTGGCTTTCTTTAGCGGCTCAGCACGCGGTGGAATATCCGGCTTCGCTTTCTTTTTTGCTTGGCGGCCCAGCATTTGGCCTGCTTGCTCAATCGTGATCGGCTCGACACTGAGGTTGCCCAGCGCTTGCGCCGTATCTGCCATCGGCTGGCCATCGACCAACTCGTCGGCACCGACGAGTGCGCCCCTGTCCAAAACGTTGGTCGGGGTTTGCGCGTCACCAATCAGACGCGTGAGTTCAACCGATCCAGACAAAATCCGGAACGCGCGTTCGGGTACGACACCCTCTGCGAGCAGTATCTCGCCAGCCTTGTATTCTTGCGTTGCCACCCAAGTCTCCTTAACGGGACAAACGCCCAGGTGGCCCTAGGGTGGCAGAAAAAGACTTAAGATGCTGTTAATCGGTGGGGGTCAGTTGTCCGCGATTTCCGTGCCCAAAGCGCGGCGAATCTCGGCAAAAACACCGTCCCAAGCGCCGTGGCGCTGTTGGCGGAACAACCGCATAGACGGATACCAAGGCGAGGTATCGCGGCCCCGCATCCAACGCCAATCGGGCGCGAACGGCACCGCGACCCAGACCGGTTTGCCCATCGCACCCGCCAAATGCGCGAGCGCGGTATCGACCGTGATCACCAAATCAAGCTGCGCAATCACCGCCGCCGTGTCTGAGAAGTCACGTAGACGTCCGCCAAGATCGGTGACCAACCCATCACAGCCAAACGTCGTGATATCATCGGCGGCGTCACCTTTTTGTAGCGAGAACACAGACATTCCCGGCAATCCAAGAATTTCGATGAAATGCCGGAACCCGGCAGAGCGATTCTTGTCATTTCGGTGCGTTGCGCGACCGGCCCAGGCAATCCCGACGCGCTTGATCCGGCCCCAAGCCGGCGGCAGCTGCACCGCATTCGGGTCAATCGACGCGACATAAGGCACATCAGCCGGAATTGTTTCTATGTCGGTACCAAAAATATGCGGCAACGACATCATCGGTACGTAGCAATCGAATTTAGGCGGGGTCTGACCACGATTGAAGACCTTTGACACTCCCTCGACCGACCCCATCAGGCGTGCCAATTCCGGCTGCACCTCGACCACCACCTGTCCGCCCCGCGCTTTGATCATCGGCAAATAACGGGCGAACTGAATCATATCACCGAAGCCTTGCTCGTGATGGATCAGAATCGATTTTCCCTTAAGGTCGGCACCGTCCCACAACGGCTTGTCGAATGTACGCGCCGGACTGCGGGCCAAGTTCCAACGGGATTCATACGCTGCAAAACCTTCTTTGAGGCGCCCCATCTCAAGCAGGGTCAACGCCCGGTCCCATTGGCAGTCGACATGGTTTTCATCCAGGCTCAGTGCTTTATCGAAACAGCTGAGCGCGGCATCCGGCTGCCCCAAATCGCGCAACACCAAGCCCAAGTTGTAATAGGCTTCAGGTGAGTTCGGCGACAGGCGGACAGCTTGTTGATGGCTGGCTTGCGCGATTTCAAGGCGCCCAAGTTCCCGCAGTGCGTTGCCCATGTTGGAATACACACCTGCATTGTTTGGCTTCAACACCAAAGCACGACGATAGCAGGCAACAGCAGCTTCAAGCTTACCTTCGGCCCTGAGCGCCACGCCCATGTTGTTGTACACGTCGGGCTGCTTTGGGTTAAGCAGCAGCGATTTGCCATAGGTCTTGATCGCGTCGATTAAATTGCCGTCGCGATGGGCCTGCGCGGCACGGGCAAATAAACGCGCTGCTTCACGCTCTCGCAAAGCATTCCGCTGGTCTTCGGGGAGTGAACGCCAAATTTCGAGCTTTTCCGGATCGACCGTATGCGGTTCGGACACGGTTTGTGCCGCCGGTTTCGCCTCGCGCGGTTTCAGCACGGCTTTTGCCCGTCGTTTCGCAACGGCCACCGGTTTGCTTGCGTCTTTCGCCATACTGTCCCCCCGGACTCCAAATCCGAAAGCATATTGCTGAGGCTTGCTCAACTCCGCAAGCTCACACAGCTAGGGAGCGCAACGAGTTGCGCTTAATCAGATAATATCTAGAACGTTCTCAGGAGGCCGACCCAGAACCGCTTTGGAGCCCGAAACGACAATCGGCCGTTCAATCGCAATCGGATTTGAGACCAAAGCCTTAATTAGGGCTGCTTCGGATAGGGCAGTCAGATCAATACCGGCTTCCTTCGCTTCTTTCTTACGCACGATATCTTTTGCTGAAAGGCCAAGCAGCCCCAAGATACGCTTGAGCTCCGCTTCGCTCGGTGGCGCGGTCAAATACTCGACCACGTTGATTTCGACATTCTTGTCTTCAAGAAGCGCCAAGGTCTGGCGCGACTTCGAACACCTCGGATTGTGATAGATCGTCACAGACATGCAAATTCTCCGATACTCGACGCGTTAACTCTCACCAGATGCGCCGTCCGCATTTGTCTCGCCACCTTTATCGCCTTCCTTGTTCGTCGACGGTGTCTCCCGAGTAGCAGTTGGCTTACGAGCACCCGACGGCACGAAAGGCTCAGGCTGATCCGCTGGCAAACTTTCAATATACAATGACGTTGACGGGAAGGCGAACCCGGTACCCGCACCGTGCACAATATCCATAATTTCGTAAGCCAGCCGTTCTTTTATTTCCAACCACTCGCCCCACTTTGTCGTCTGCGTGAAGCAATACACCAAAATGTCGATAGACGAGTCGTTAAACCGGTCTATCCGGACGAACGTTGACGCCTCTGTTGCTGGCACGAATTCATCATTGCCGCTGATATAATCCGAAATGCCGTCACGGATCTGGCGCAATTGATCAACGCTGGTGCTGTATTCGACGCCAATATGCCAATAAATGCGTCGGTGCGTCATTTCCGAGAAATTCGTCACCGCCGTATCCGACAACTTCGCGTTGGGTACCATCACCGGCGCTTTGTCGAAGCGTCGCACCATGGTGGAGCGAAACCCGATAGCTTCAACCGTGCCTTCGACGACCCCGTCGACCAAAATCCAGTCGCCTTTGCGGAAACGTTTTTCACCCAAAATAAGAATACCGGCGATCAAATTTTTGAATAGGTCCTGCGCACCGAGCGCAACGGCCACACCGAATAAGCCGGCACCAGCGATGATCGGCCCAATCTGAATGCCCCATATCTGCAGAACCGTCGCCACGCCGACCAAGATCACGGCAACACGAAGCGCCTTCATGATCCATTCGATCAATTCGCGGCTCAGCATATCTTCGAGATTTCTGAATGATCTCGAAAGCGGCTGTAGCGCACGTAACAATGTCCAAAAAATCACCGCCGCGATAAGGCTGCGGGTGACATTTTGTGAAATCTCATCAACCAAGCCATCAAAGCCGATGTAGTTAGTCGCCACAAAGATGCCGAACACTACCGGAATTGCACGAAGCGGCGGCGCAATCGCATCGACCATCGCATCATCGGTGCGCCACTCGGTGCTGAGCGCCATACGTCTGAGCCAGCCGACCAGAAACTTTGCGATCAAGCCGCGCAAAACAAAAAAGCCCAACAAGATGCCGAGCGCGACAATCACGCGCCCGATGTCCACACCGCCGAGCCCATTTTGCCAAACCTCTACAACAAGCTCCCAAAACGCCTGTAGATCCTGCATTTACACTCTCATTCCTGCGACAAGCCGCAAATTTATACCGCAGAGATACCTGACCCGCAGCGCGTTTTCAAACCGGCGCGCTGCTGCCAACACAAACGTCGAAAAATCAGGGTGTGCACAATCACGACGACACTCAGCAAAAAGATGATTGCGAAAAAGCCGCTTTTGTTGTCCGCCTGTTGTCGATGCCGCGCCCGCTACCAACGCCTTAACAACGCACGCATTGATCAGACCATTTTGCTCGCTCATGCCGCATACTCCAGAAAATATCCATCCCCGGCTGGTAGTCCGGGACCAAAGCTCTACAATACGCCGCACCGGGACCAAAGGGATAGGGCCATGATGATTGGCCTTGGGGAGATATCACTTGGAATCAGTGCGTTCACAAATTCTTTCGATTTCATCGCTTTTGCTCGGCTTATCGATGCTGCTGATTGGCAATAGTTTGCAGGGCACGCTGTTAGCGGTACGAGGTATTGGCGAGAATTTCACGGCAGACGCGATTGGTGTCATGGCATCCGGGTACTTCCTGGGGTTTGTCATGGGCACTGCCGTAACCGCATATCTGATAGAACGCGCGGGGCACATTCGGGGGTTCACGGCGCTGGCATCCCTCGCCTCCGCCGCAACGCTCGGCCATATTATTTTTATCGACCCGATTGCGTGGACGATTTTTCGTGCAATCTCCGGATTTTGTTTCGCCGGCATCTTCATGGTGATCGAAAGCTGGCTGAACGAGCGTGCAACCAACGAAACCCGAGGCCAAGTACTGGCGTCGTACATGCTGGTCAGCTTGATGTCGTTAACCGCCGGTCAGTTTCTGATGACCGCCGCCGACCCAAACGGCTACATTCTATTTTGCATCGTCTCAATTATGGTGTCGCTGGCAATCATTCCGGTGTCGATCACCCGCACACAGGCACCGGTGCCGCAAAAACCGAAACCGCTGCCGATCCGCAAACTGTTTCGCATCTCGCCGTTGGGCTTCATCGGCTGCTTAGCGTACGGACTGGCGATGGGCGCATTTTGGGGTTTGGCGCCAGTGTTTGCCGGGCGCGCCGGCCTGCAAAGCGATGATATCGGCACATTTATGGCGTTCTGCATCTTGGGCGGGGGCTTGATGCAATGGCCTATGGGATGGCTGTCAGATCATTTTGATCTTCGCCGGGTCATCACAATTGCCGCGTTCATCGCCGGCGGGCTGTCGATCAGTGTCGCCTACATCGGTGGCCTGTATCCTGAGTGGCTGTTGTATTTAGGCTTTATCTTCGGCGCGGCCAGCTTTCCGATTTATGCACTGACCGTGTCACATACCAACGATTACGTCGACAGCACAGAGCGCGTCGTGGTCAGTGGTACATTACTGCTGACTTATGGCACCGGCGCCATCGCCGGTCCGCTATTGGCCGGCCCCATGATGCGGGAATTTGGCGCAGCCGGACTTTTTTATTATATCGGCGGGGTTTTTACCTGCGTCGGTCTGTATGCGTTGTGGCGCATGACGCGCCGTGCCGCGAAACCTGTGGATGAGCAATCAAAATTTGTCGCGTCGTCCGGCGGCACCTATGTGGTGATGGCGTTGGACCCGAATGCAGAGCCGTTGCCGCGTGCATCGGAAAGTCCGCAGGAAGCCGCTAAATAAACATCGCGCCCGTGGGGGCCACGACCAGTTCCAGCTCTTCAACGCTGGGCGCATCAATAACCTGCTGGGCAACGTCAAAGGAAAAGCCAGCGCGCGCCAGGGTTGCTAAATCTTTCTCGCGGCGTTCAGCGCGCGCGTCGCTGTCTGGTTCACGAAACGGGCCGAGCCTGCGTTTTCGAGCCAACTTAAATGCGGCGGCCAAGTCTAAATTTTCAACCTCAACCTCTGCCCCAAGCGCACTTAATGCGGCCTCAATATCATCCTCGCTGATACCTTGGCGGGCGAGCTTGAAGCGGATACCGCGGAGCGGCGTGCCTTTGGCAAAGAACGAGCGTGCCCGCATCACCGCATAGGCTGCATCGTCCAGATACCCCAACCTTTCAAACTTGGAGATCATGACATCGACCATCTTGGCGCCTTCTGCGATCTCGGTGCCGTGATGGTGATGCGAGCGATGTACTTTTTTCATCATCAGATCGCGCAAATGCGCCTTCGAAGACGCGAACCGCCCGAGGTAATATGCGGCCGAGTTTTCGATATATTGCTGTGTCACTTTGCGCGGCGCGCGCGGCTTTTTATGCCCAGGCTTGCCACTTTGCTTTTCGGCAGCCGGATCTTTGTTGTCGCCATCTTCGTCGATGTCGTCGCTCATGCCCGCTCCATCTCACACCGCCTGCCGCGCAACCCTGGTCAAAACCGTACCAAAGTTCTATATCCAGCCAACATAACGCCGGAACGGCATATCTGAAATATCTGAGACCGAAACCGCACGATGCATCGACCCACCACCTCCAACGCGATTGGGCTCTGGACCCTGTATGTCCGCGAAGTCCGGCGCTTTATGAAAGTCTACACCCAGACGCTGATGGCGCCGGTGGTGACGACATTGTTGTTTTTGGCCGTTTTTTCTCTCGCACTCGGTCAGTTCCGCCCGGATGTACACGGGGTTCCGTTTACGGAGTTTTTGGCACCCGGCTTGGTGATGATGGCGATGATGCAAAATGCTTTCGCCAACACCTCAAGCTCGATCATGATCGCCAAGGTGCAGGGCAATATCGTTGACACCTTGATGCCACCCTTCAGCGCCACGGAATTGGTTATGGGGATCGCCGGCGGCGGCATGACGCGCGGTATTTGCGTCGGCATCACCGTCTGCGTGGTGATGAGCTTTTTCGTGACTATGCAAATCCACAACTTTGCGCTGATCGCCTTTCACGCCATCGCCGCATCCATGATGTTGGCACTGATCGGCATTATGGGGGGTGTTTGGGCGGATAAGTTTGATCATATGGCTGCCGTAACAAACTTTGTGATCACACCATTGGCGTTTCTGTCAGGCACATTTTATTCGATCGAACGCCTGCCAGAGGCTGGACAAACGATCGCACACTTTAATCCATTCTTTTATATGATTGATGGTTTTAGATCCGGATTTATCGGGCACGCCGATATTGACCCGTGGGTGGGCATTATCGTGATAACAGTGACCAATGCCCTACTTTGGACCGTCTGCACATGGATGTTTAAAAGCGGCTATAAACTCAAATCTTGAGCGTTTCTCGGCGACCCCGCCCTGCCGTCGACATCAGTTTTTGCTCAGCGACGCGCTTTTCCAGGTCCATCACGAGTGGTTCCATAGCACGTCTTAATGCATTTATCTCAATGGTTTGCGCGTGCGCCATATCGTCTGATTTCGCCATAACTTGACGCATCGCATGCACGGCCTCGGCGATGGCTTTATCCTGCCGATGAATTTTACGCGCCAATTCGGTCTCAACCGCGTCAAAACGGTTATCGATCAAAGCCTGACAGCGTTTCGACACCTCCGTCGAATACACCAATCCGGCAATACCGAAAAACAGCGAAAAACCTGCGATTAGCTGAAAGAAAACGTCCAAAGCCTTCTATCCCTAGTTTTGTAGATTCTAAGGATAACCAATTGCAGATAGTTATTCCAATGATCCTAATCACACTTAATATCGTATTTTTTTAACGGTTTCGTGTAAAAATCATCGAATCCCAACCGCAGAGCGTTTATTGACAGGCACCGATGCCGCGTCGATACTCCGCGGCTTCTTTAGGTGCACATTATAGGAGCACGGTCATGATCCCAGCCGTCATGCCGACATATGCCCGTTACGACATAGCCTTCGATCACGGGGAGGGCGCTTATCTTTGGGATACACAGGGCCGACGCTTCTTGGACTTTGGCGCCGGGATCGCCGTGGCCTCACTCGGCCATTGCCACCCCCATTTGGTTGAAGCGATCCGAGATCAAGTCGGCAAATTGATGCACACATCAAACTTGTATCATATCCCAGGCCAAGAGCGCTTGGCCGAACGGCTTGTCGCCAACACCTTTGCCGACGCGGTATTTTTCAACAACTCCGGCGGCGAAGCGGTGGAGATGGGGATTAAAATGATGCGGCGGTTCCATTATACCAATGGCCGGCCCGAGCGATATCGCGTCATCACTGTGACCGGCGCGTTTCACGGACGCTCGCTCGCCTGCATCTCGGCGGGCAAGCAGGAAAAACATCTAAAAGGTTTCGGCCCTGAGGTGGACGGTTTTGATCAGGTCGCTTATGGCAACCTAAATGAAATGCGTGCCGCTATCGGCCCCGAAACGGCGGGTATCTTAGTCGAGCCTGTTCAGGGCGAAGGCGGCATCCGGGCGATGCCGGAAGATTATCTGCGCGCACTCCGCGACATCGCGGACGAATTCGGCATTTTGTTGATGTTCGACGAAGTACAAAGCGGTGTCGGACGGACCGGCAAGCTATATGCCTATGAATGGGCTGGTATCGCGCCGGATATTCTGGCCACGGCCAAAGGGCTCGGCGGCGGTTTCCCGCTCGGCGCCACAATGGCGACTGAGCGCGTCGCGTCGACCATGACTGCAGGCTCGCACGGCACCACCTACGGCGGTAATCCGCTTGCGATGGCCGCAGGCAATGCCGTGTTGGATGTCGTGCTGGCGCCTGGATTCATGGAAAACGTCGAAACAAGCGCGAAGCGGTTTAAAGACGGCCTGGACCGGCTGGTTGCCCGTTACCCACGCCTACTTGCCGAGACCCGTGGCAAAGGCTTAATGCTTGGCCTGCAATGCCGGATCACCAATGGCGATTTGGTAAGTAAGTTAATGGAGCACGGTCTGTTAAGTGTCCCTGCAGGCGACAACGTGGTGCGTTTTGTACCGCCATTGATCATTACGCCGACCGAGGTCGATGAGGCCCTGAAAATCCTCGAAACCTCGCTCAGCGAATTAAAACGGGACGCCGCTTAACATGTCTGTGAAACACTTCCTCGACATCGACCGTTTTGATCGTGCGACCCTGCGTACTATTTTAGATCAAGGTGCATCGTTAAAAGCCGTGCGCGGAACAGCAGATGCAACAAAGCCACTGGCCGGCAAAACGCTGGTGATGATTTTTGAAAAACCATCAACGCGGACGCGGGTTTCGTTTCAAGTCGGCATGTTAGAGCTTGGCGGCAACACCGTGCTGTTGACCGACAACGAATCCCAATTGGGGCGTGGCGAAACCGTCGCCGATACGGCGCGTGTGTTGTCGCGCTATGCGGACGCGATCATGATCCGCACCGATGATCCGTCGAAGCTGGCAGAGCTTGAAGCCTATGCGACGGTGCCGGTGATCAACGGCCTGACCGATATGTCGCACCCGTGCCAGATTATGGCCGATATCATGACCTTTGAAGAACATCGCGGTGACATCACGGGACGTACCGTGGCTTGGACCGGTGACGGCAACAACGTCGTTTCAAGCTGGGTTCACGCCGCTGCAAAACTCGGTTTCGAGATGCGGGTCGCAACACCAAAGACGATGAAACCAAGCGACAAGCTTATCGATTGGGCGACCGGTGAAGGCGCGAAAATCGTCCTCACCGATGACCCAGCGGAAGCCGTCGACGGGGCCGATCTGGTGGTCACCGATACATGGGTGTCGATGGGCGATGAAGACGCCGGCTCGCGCCACAATATGCTGGCGTCATTTCGTGTCGACGAGGCCCTGATGGCACATGCCGCACCGGATGCGTTGTTTATGCACTGCCTGCCTGCGCATCGTGGCGAAGAAGTGACTGCCGAGGTCATCGACGGCCCGCAATCGGTCGTTTGGGACGAAGCGGAAAATCGACTTCACGTGCAAAAAGCGATTCTCAGCTGGTGTCTGAGCTAATCGGTCCCACCGCGGATGTGTTCCAAGCGGGCACGTTTTCAACGGCCGACATCCTAGCGCTTGATCGGATAGCGGCATGCGCTTGGCCAGCCCCTGAGAGCACGTTCTTGGGCGGTTGGCAGTTACGGTTTGGCGATGGCGTCAGCCGGCGCGCAAATTCTTGCGCTCCCTTTCCGCCGGCGCCAAGCGCCGCGGAATTTGAAGACCGCGTGCGCACCGTCGAGACGTTTTACCAACACCACGGCCTCCCGCCTCGCTTTCAAATCAGTCCCGCTGCAATACCGGACGGCCTTGATGATGCACTCGCCCAGCGTCGCTATGTCATAGAGGCGCCGGTGAATATCCTGGTCGCCCCAAATGACGCGGTTGCACGCCTTCAGACGCAGGACGACCTCGTCACCGTTGACGAACAAGCGCCTAACGACTGGTGGCGTTTTTACATCAACGCTTTTGATCGCGACGCGAGCGGCATTCTTGCCGGCGCGCGTGACACTGTCGGCTTCGCAAGCGTACGCGGTTCGAGCGGTATCGAAACCATCGGCCTTGGCGTTATCGGCGGTGGGTGGCTTGGCATTTTTGGCATGTTCACGCTGCACGCACACCGCGGACGCGGACGGGCCAAGCAATTGATGACAACACTTGCCGCCTGGGCGCTTGCACGTGGTGCCTTCGGCATCTATTTGCAGGTGGAAGACCACAACGACGGTGCGCGGCGTTTATACGAACGGCTTGGCTTCAAGTGCGTCTACGGCTATCACTACCGAACCCTTTGGACCTGACGTGACCGATAATTCCAACACCAATACCGCCACCAGTGATTTCGGCAACTTTGTGCAGACGTTCCAGATCGAAGATCTTGATGTTCGCGGCAGATTGGTCCGCATAGAAGACAGCTTTTGGGAAGCCGTGCAGGCGCATGACTATCCGCCGCTGCTGACTCGCCTGATCGGCGAGACGATGGTGCTAGCCACGGTTCTCGGTACCGCACTCAAATTTGACGGTATCTTCACCCTGCAAGTCCAAGGTGACGGCCCGGTCAGCCTGTTGATCGCCGACGTCACATCTGACGGCGCACTTCGTGCCTGTGCGAAGCTCCGCGAGGGAACTGAACTTCCTGAAGTCGGCCCGGGCGAGGTTTCTATTCCACAGCTGTTGGGCGCGGGCCACATGGCAATGACCGTCGATCAAGGCCCAGATATGGAGCGTTACCAAGGGATTACCGAAATCAACGGCGCCACCTTAGCCGAATGCGCACAGAACTACTTTCGCCAATCCGAACAGCTGGATACGGCGATTGCCATCGTCTCCGGCCTGGATAACAAGGCCGGAAAGCCGCGGGCAGCCGGATTGATGGTGCAACGCTTGCCCGGCGCCGCAGACGGCGACAATGAACAAGAAGCCTGGCGCCGCGCCGTCGTGTTGATGAGTTCCATCCGCGCCGATGAATTACTGGACGACAAGCTCAGCGCATCAAAGATTTTGTATCGATTATATCACGAAGACGGGGTGCGCTTGTTCGATCAACGCATCGTGCACCATGAATGCCGTTGCTCAGAAGAGCGTGTACGCCGTACCATTTTGTCGTTCCCGAAAGACGAAGTGATGGACATGATGGAAGATGGTCAAATATCCGTCACTTGCGAGTTCTGCGGAAACGACTACGTTTATTACGAAGCTGGCCTAGAGGCGATGTATCACGAAATCGCCATGCACCCCACCGACACCTGATCGGAGACACATATGACCCGCCTCAATCTTTCGCGCACCATTGCTGCATTCACGTTGATCGCCCTCGCTGTCAGCGGCTGCGCATCACCGCCAGCGCCAAAATTTCCTGAGCTCCGCTTCACGCATTTGCCGAAGATTACGCTGGATGTCGCGTCCATTGAGATTGTTGATAACTTCCAGCCGGCAGGCGTTGCACACATCGAAAATCGCATGCCGGTGTCGCCGGAAACAGCACTTCGAAATTGGGCCCAAGACCGACTGCAAGCCGGTGGAGTTTCAGGGGTCGCGAAGTTCATTATCAATAGTGCGGCGGTAACAGAGACCAAACTCACCAAAAAAGGCGGAATTACCGGCGCCTTCACCACGCAGCAATCGCACCGCTACGATGCGGATCTGCGCGTTGAGCTTCGCCTTGAGGGTGTGCCCCGCGTTTCAAAAGCATATGCCGAGGCCAATGTGACACGCTCGCAAACACTCGGTGAGGATGCCTCCATCAATGTACGCGAGCAGATGTGGTTTGACCTGACGGAATCACTGATGAAGGACTACGATCCTTTGATGTCGGCATCGATCCGCACGCACCTAAGTGATCTTGTGCGCTGAGTGGGCGCTGAAAACGGACTAAGACCTCAACCGTCGGCGAACTCCGGCGGAATCTCTTGCGCCATATTGATATCCAATTCGAAGCCGGTCTCTGACTTTACCAACGTGCGGGCTTTCGCGACATGACGTTTGCCGCGTGCAAGCTCGCGCCAGATCGAGATAGCAAACGGCATTAAATTCGGATCCGCGATAGCCCGCAATGAATGCATCCAAACCTGCATACCTAACGCGTCATGTGGCCGCTTTGACTTGATCAAAGCGTTTACGGCATTCGCAACACTGTGCTGATACATCGGCTCGGCCTGAACCAGCGCCGTCAAATCACGCATGTCCGTGCCTTCGTTGATCAATGCATTGCGCTGATGGGCGACAATCGCCAGTACTAAGCCGATGCTCTCGTTATCCAATTGACGCAAGTGCGCGAGATGTTTTTCAGCTTCTTTGCGATAACGTCGACTGGCCCAGCCACCCATCATCGATTGGACGAGTCCCGGCATCGATTATGGTCTCCAGAAATTACGGCTGAGCATGACGATAACCGTAAACAGCTCCAGCCGACCCAACAGCATCCCGGCTGCCATCAGCCATTTTGCGGCATCGGGAAAATCGACGAAATTGCCGCTGGGGCCCGCAATAGGACCGAGCGCCGGGCCGACGTTGGCAATCGATGTCGCAGCACTTGAAAACGCAGTCAAGAAATCGAGGCCGAGCATGCTCAAGCCCAACGCCAACACGGTGAACGTCAGAAACCACACGAAGAAAAATGATAGCACGGAAATAATAATCTCTTCAGAGATTGGTCGGCGGTTAAAGTAGGGAATGAACACACCGTGTGGCTGCAACAAGTGCTGCACCTGGGTGCGGGCGGCGGCATACAACACCTGAAAACGGAACACCTTAATCCCGCACGTCGTCGACCCCGCGCACCCGCCGATGAACATGATGAAAAAGAATATCATCGGCGAGAACGTGCCCCACACGCCATAGTCATCCGATGCATACCCGGTCCCGGTGATCACCGAAACGATGTTAAAGGTGGCAAGACGCAACGCATCCAGCGGATCACGCCCAAGTTCCAGCACCAGCCAAGTTGTGGTCACCAGCACAACACAGCCAACGAACGTCAAGAACCACTGCACTTGGCTATCGGAGATAATTGCCCCCATGTTGCCCTGAAGCGTACGCAGGTAAAGAATAAACGGGAGTGCACCCAACACCATGCCGGCCGCCGCGATGTAATCAATCGCCGTAGAGCGAAAATACGCCATCGAGGCATCGTGGGTCGAAAAGCCGCCCGTCGCGATGGTCGTCATCGCGTGGGCGACGGCATCAAAGCCGTCCATCCCGGCCGCCCAATAAAGGACTGCCCAAATGCCGGTCAAGCCGACATAAATCACACCGATGGCAGACGCAATCTGCGCCGCACGCGGCATCGCTTTATCGGATTGATCGGAGCTTTCCATACGGAACAACTGCATACCACCGACCTGCAGCATCGGTAACACGGCGATTCCCATCACAATGATACCAATGCCGCCCAGCCATTGCAGCAACGACCGCCACAGCAACAAACCAGGCGGTGCATCATCCAATCCGATGATCACGGTCGACCCGGTGGTAGTGATACCTGACATCGCCTCAAAAAACGCGTCAGTGAAGCTCATCTCAAGTTCAGAAAAAGCGAATGGCAAGGCTGCAAACAAGGTCAGACCGAACCAACTCGCGGTGGTCACCAGAAAGCCATCACGGATGGTAAGGCGCATGCCGCGGGCACGGGTCGTCAGCGCCATCGTCGCACCGACAAAAAAGGTCGTCCCGGCGGCGGCTGCAAAGACCTGCCAATCCGGATGACCGAGCGCAAAATCGACAATCGCCGGCACACACATGACCAACGCCAATGTCGCAAGCAGCACACCGACTGTAAAAATGGCCGGACGAAAGTCCATCAATCCCCCGAAACGTGGTCATACCGCGCGAAACCATGGCGGTTTCACCGTCACTTGCGACACTCAAGCGCGCTGGCCCCAAACGGTCAAGCGGCTTGGCCGATAATAACAAATTCGGCAGATCAGCTTAGGAAAAATTTCCGCCGGAATGATCAACCATCGAGAGGAATTCACGCCGCGTCGACGGATCATCCCGGAACGCACCCAACATCCGGCTGGTGACCAAACTGACACCGTGCTTATGAACACCGCGCATGGTCATGCACTGATGCGCAGCCTCGATAATCACAGCCACGCCTCGGGGCTCCAGCACGTCATCAATGGTGTTGGCGATTTGTGACGTCATTTTTTCTTGGATCTGCATACGTTTTGCGAATGCATCAACGACCCGCGCCAGTTTAGAAATCCCGACAACACGCCGATCCGGTAGGTAGGCGACATGCGCCCGTCCGATAAACGGCACCATGTGATGTTCGCAATGGCTTTCGAAGCGGATATCTTTGAGCAGCACGATCTCGTCATACCCGTCCGTTTCCTCGAACGTTTTTTCGAGGTAGGCGCGCGGATCGATATCGTAACCTTTGTAAAATTCCTCATATGCACGCGCGACGCGGGCCGGGGTATCTAACAAACCCTCGCGATCGGGGTTGTCGCCAGCCCAGCGGATCAATGTGCGCACAGCACCTTCCGCATCTTCGCGGCTCGGCTTTTTGCCGACCGGCACGGATACGACTTGATTAGACGCAGAATCTATCTCGTCAGAGACAGTGCTTCGGGGTTTTTGCTCATTCACGATGTTTCCTAACGCCCCAACCCAGGGGGCTATCATAGACGCTATTGCCAGATCCCGCACGTGTTGCGTCTTTTGGGTGTTCTTACGTTAAGTTTACGATGAACTGCGCCTAGTGGATCAATCTATGAATAGATCATTTGATCAATGAACGGCGTTCCGTGCACCTGGGCCATCCAAGGAAAATGCCGGTACTTTCGCGGCAAAGCGACGCCCATCGGCATCGACCATCTGAAAAATACCGGTCATAAAGCCACTTGATGTCGAGAGCGGCGTGCCGCTTGAATACTCATAACCGTCGCCGGGTGCCAACACCGGTTGATCGCCGACCACACCATCACCAATGACCTCGTGGACGGCACCGTTGCCATCTGTGATCCGCCAACGCCGGGTCAGCAGTTGCACCTGGGTCGCGCTTTGATTTTCAATCCGCACCTGATACGCCCAAACGTGACGCCCATCTGCTGGGTCGGATTGATCGGAAAGATACACCGGCGTGACCAGAATTCGGACACCCTCGGTGGTCTCTTCAAAAGTTTGAGCGTTGCTCATGGCGATACCTTTGCAAGGCCGAACGCGGCCGGGTTATCCCGACCGCGTCATTTGGTAACGTCCGCGCCCTGCATTGTCCAGCCCGACGCACTCAGAGCAGACGTGCTGGACCGATGACGATCTCAACACGTCGGTTTTCGGCACTCCGCTGCCCGTCGGGCGTGCGGTTTTTTGGGAAAGTTTCACCAAAAGCGATGGTGCTGATCTCGGTATTCTCGATGCCGGCTTCGCGGAGCAGACGCGCCACGCTTGTCGCGCGCGCCTCGGAAATCTGCTGGTTGCGCCGTACCGAACCGGATCGATCCGCATGACCGCCGAGCACGATCCGAAGCCCGTCTTTGGATTGTGCATACCGCGCCGCTTGGCCAATGACTTGGCGCGCCTTGGCATCGGGCTCGGCACTCCCCAGCGCAAACGTGACAGCAAACGATTTCAGCGGCATCGCCCAGTCAGGTGCACGACCGCCTGCCGCCAGCGTGGTCGCGGTTTCATCGGCGTACGCCTTAAAACCGTCTCGGCAAAAGCCGATATGCTGTGGCTGATCCCCTTCCGACGCCTGCTCGGCCCAGCAATCCAACCGCGCGATCGCCTGACCGGCAGCTTTCGGCGCCATATCACCGCCACCGAGCGCCAACATCTGCGCCAATGCGGCGTATGCGTGCGCGATATCAGCCGCATCTGCAGAAGAAACGGCATCATCTTGGTGCAGCTGCACCTGCCCGTTTGCCGCAGCCAGCGCCTTTTCAGAAAAGGCCCGCGCCGAAGCCCGGTCCCACATCACCTTATTTTCAAAGTGTGCCAAGCGGCGGTATTCCCTGGCCGCTTCATCGGCCATGGTGTCGCCGTCGATCTTTAGATTTTCCGCCGCCTTGATGTCTTTGCTGGCGCAGCCGGTCAGCAGCAGCGCCAACAGAAAGACCAAGGGCGCCGCCAACGGGGCGACAATATGCACATACCGGTTCATCATGTCCTCCTATCAAGTCAATAAGGCGGACAGGGATAAGGACAGGTTTCGGCGAAATGATGGCTGATTATGGCGTTGAGAAGGTCATTTGCGGGCACATTTTCTGCAAAACGACGATTTACTCAGCGGCGGTTCGCTTTGCCGTCGGCCAAAAGACCGTGGAAGGTGACAACACTTGGCCGACCTTTTGACGTTCGGCATCCGGCATCACGTCCATATTCGGCCAGAGGCCGGTCTCAAGACAGGTTGCATAGCCTTCGGGCAATTTATCTGCGCGCATGGCAGCGGCAGCCCCCGCGTGATCGTAATCAAGCGCGGCGTGCTCGACCGCAATCCCGTCCGGGCCGGCACGCAGCACCGAATACCAAACCCGCGGCGTGCCGTCGTTGGCAGGCATGCCGATGACGCCGGCGTTATGCCAAAGTCGGTCATCCAGAATTTGCGTAAACGGCACCCCGGAATGCCCGCCGATCACGCCGTCAACAGCAAGTGCATCCAAGCCCGCACGTTTGACCGCATCATCGCCGGCTTCAAATACGAACTCATTGATGGAGTCGACGCTGCCATGCACAACGGCCATACGTCGACCGCCCAAGGTAAAATATACGATGCGCGGCAAGGCACGCATCCAGGCGCGATGGTTCGGTTGTAAAAGCTGATGCGCGTGCGCATACCATCGCCGGGACATCAGATCGCAGTCGGTGCCTTCTTCGAAGCCGCACCCACAATCGTCGGCTGCCCAGCCGAAACTTTCTTCACAATTGCCCATCACGGTCGTGATGCCCCAATTCATGATCAGCTCGGTCGTCGCCGCAGGCTCGGCGGCATAGGCCACAACATCACCGGTGCAGATCACGTGATCCGCGGCGATCCCCAGCCGATCCGCTTCGGCGCGCATCGCTTGGGTGGCCCGCAGGTTTGAATACGGGCCGCCGAACAGCAACACCGGTGCATCAAGATTGCCAAGGTCGAGGCACGCCTCAGCCGATATGTCCATTTCGTTCATGCGTGTTAATCCGGGCTGCAGGATGCGCCACCGAGCACACAGAACTTGGCGCAATGGGGATGGTTCAGTTGAACCGCTTTGTCTGACTTGCCGAGCTCGTGACCCAATTCAAACGTCTCGTCATAGGGCAACAGCGTACACGGCACGACGACCGGACGCGCGGCACCTTTGCGTTTGATCACCATGCGCGACGACGCACACATCATGGTTTCCGGTGCGACGCCTAAGATGTCCCAGCACTTGGTGGTGATTTCCGGGACATCGACGTTGATGTCCATTTCCGGAAACAGCACCAGCTTCGCCGTATTCTCGGCATCCACCGGAATCTGCTCGTCGGCAAACAAAGCGCCATAGCCGCGCCTGGCATCGTCTTCGCTTTCATCCCAACACGTGCGCCCGGCGACCGCCAGTTGGAAATCATTTTCCGCAAGCCAGCGTAGTCCTTCGATCATCGGCGCCCAGGTGTCCTTGCCGCGAATATCTTCATGGCGCTGGCGGGTAAAGTGATCGATGGAAACGCGGATCGACAATGCGCCGGGGTAACGCTGATGCAGCGCCAACAACGGCGCGCGCTTGTTGAGCATCGGTTTCATCGCATTGGTCAGCACCAGCGCTTTAAAGTCGCGTGCCAGCACGTCGCTCAACATCTCGATGATGTCCGGATTCATGAACGGCTCGCCCCCCGTGAAGGCGATCTCTTCGACCTGCATGCCGTCTTGATGGATTTCATCCAGATAGCTTCGCACCTCATCCAGCGTCATATACGCCAGCGCATCGTTTTTCGGACTCGACTCCATATAGCAATTCACACACGTGATATTGCAAAGGCTGCCGGTATTGAACCAAAGCGTGCGCAAATGCGTCAAAGCGACAACGGCACGCTCTTGGCCGTCGGCGGTCAGATGCGGATCGCGAAACTTTCGCGGATCAAGCGCGCTGTTATGATCAGGCATACGTCCATTAATCCCATAATTTCCGTTAAAAGATGCCTTAGAGGCATTCGCAAAACAACGCAAATAAACCTCTCGTGAGGTCGCGTGTGGGCACTTGCGCGCATTGATGTTCATGGGATTGTTTGCATAATGATGAGAGGGAGAAACATACCATGGAATTCACAGTTAAGCCGTTATCGACGCATTTGGGCGCCGAGGTTTCCGGAATTGATCTCAGCGAAGGACTCGGTGGCAACCTCGCAGGCGCGCTGCGCGAAGTTTGGCTGGATCATGGCGGCTTTATGGTGATACGCGGCCAAGAAAACCTCAGCGCCGAAGCGCACATCGCGTTCGGCGCCGCCATGGGCCCATTGTTCGGGGCCCCCGATCAGTCGCCGCTGCAAGACACCGTCAGTCGCTATATCCATCCGGATTACCCTGAAATCTATCGCGTCTCGAACAAACTGGATGCGTCCGGCCAACCGCTTGGTCGCAAAGGTGCCGGCACATACTGGCATTCCGACGTCAGCTTTCGCGAACAACCGGCCTCAGCCTCGATCCTGCACGCCATTGAAATCCCCGAGATCGGCGGGAATACGCTGTTCGCCAACATGACCAAGGCCTTCGCCGATTTATCGGAGGGCATGAAAAACATGCTCCGCCCGCTGAATGCCGTCCACGACTTCGAGGTCGCGGCCCGCACCCAATATGCCAAACCGATTGTCGTCGAAGACGATATGGCCGGCGCCAATCGCGCCGTGCACCCGCTGGTCCGCACCCACGACGAAACCGGCGCGGAAAGCCTGTTCGTCAATCCGGGCTTTACGTCCCACATCGACGGCTTCGATGCCGACGAAAGCCGTTGGATTCTCGAGCCCCTGTACCGCCATGCGACGCGCCCGGAATACATCTATCGCCATCAATGGCAGCCACACGACGTGCTGGTCTGGGACAACCGATCCTTGATGCATTACGCCATCGCCGATTACGGCGACGCGCCCCGCTACCTAGAGCGCACCACGTGTATCGGGGAACGCCCGGTATAGGGGTTTGCTGAATGGTTGCGTATCGCCCGGCCATAAAATGCGATATCTCTTGCCAGACAACGCGTAAAACCCTTATCTAGAGCCGGAATGCGGGTGTGGTTCAATGGTAGAACGAAAGCTTCCCAAGCTTTAGACGAGGGTTCGATTCCCTTCACCCGCTCCATAATTTTTTTATATCTAATTGTTTTAAAAGTATATTTATAGAACCTCCTCGAGTTCGGGTACACTTTAGGGTACACTGACGCGGGAATTGCGGTTACTATTCTGCTTAAAGTCAGCAATTATAAATGCCATACCGAAATGGGTTGGCGTTGGAGTGCCCGAGGTTGAGTGCCGGTTGAGAACGCCGGAGCAATAATCCACCACTGAAGCGGCCAGATTGTCTGGTTGTTGGCCGGAGTAAAAATCCGCCAGTGGTAAGCTTTCTGCTTTTTGCAGAGGGCGGGGATGAAGCAAGTGG
>Ga0129324_10000744_pt1 | contig 22575 bp, 21 predicted proteins | sample CPBDNA_7_FD_96879 | JGI IMG/M metagenome (GOLD analysis project Ga0129324, IMG submission 96879) | Freshwater to marine salinity gradient microbial communities from Chesapeake Bay, USA - CPBay_Spr_15_0.2_DNA | ecosystem: Environmental > Aquatic > Marine > Coastal | place: USA: Chesapeake Bay... | reverse complement strand
GGGAGGGGTTCCCCCATGGCGAGTTAGGCCGTTTATTGCAACTGATGCAAGAAATCGACCATAACGGCCTGTCGGATTTATTAAAACCGCTCAGATTGTAGATACTTAATGTACAGGCGGATTGTCCACATCTAAGCTGAGTGGTTTTTTCAGCACAAATGATGGCAAAATTGTGGTAATCGCAGCATAGACGAGTAATCCGCCGTATAAGGTGTCACTAATGCCAAATTTTTCATGCAAAATACTGGCAATCACTAAAGTGAAAATCAAGGTGGGCGTTAACGCTACGGCAACATCAAAGCTACTTGTGATACTGTCTTTGTTGACATAGATTCTTTGGATAGCAACGGTGCCAATGCGAAAGGGCAGAAGGACAATCGACATTGCTAAACCTATCCATAATGATGACCATTGTAGCGCACCTTCTGGTACGGACATGCCAGCATGAAAGAAATAAAAAGGGACGAAGAACGAAGCGAACAATTGCACCGCATGTAAATTATTTTCTGACGCAAGCGTTGGCATTCTCTCTTGTAATTGTCTGGCGGCAAAACCCGTAAAAAAAGCGCCAACGAGATAATAAACGCCTAGTTGTTTAGTGAGGTAAGCGGCAATTAGGCCAACCATGATGAGTAGCGAAAATTCAGACCCTGGTGCAAATGGAATCACAATGCGCCCGAGAAACATAAAGAGTAAGGGTAAGCCAAAAGCAATGGCAAGTAACACGGCTGAAGAGGTGCTAAGGTCGCTAGGCGAATCGGATTTAAGAAAGACAAACAGCAATAATAATGCGAGCAGCTCGCCAGCAATGGCTTTGCTCTTGACCCAAAACTGTTCATTCTTATCTAAATCCAAGCCTGTGAGCGACTCCAGAATAAATCCAGTTGATGGCGTCAATAAGGCAAGTGCAATTAGTCCAGATACTTGCATCGAAAAATCGAAGTAATTGATTCCAATCCAAGTGAAGCCATAAATGGCAACACATCTTAAGAATAAGTGATTGAGTAATGGCCAGAACCCTTTTTTTAGCTCTCTAACATCGACCTCTAAGCCAGCAAATAAAAATAATGATGAGATGCCAAGCGCAGACAGAAAACTTAACGTTGTATCGTGACTATAATCGGAAATTGCGAGCACGCTAAGCATCCCAAGGGCAAAACAACTCAATGGTGCTGGGATATTATATTTTTGCAGTGCTCTTGGGAAAACCAGCAAAATAAAAACAATGGATAAGTAAAGCACTTGCGCTGAAATTGCAGAGAGTGAGAAGCTGATCATGGCATGCTTTTAAAATGATTTAATCTATTATTGCACAAATTTTAAGTGAACAATCTATCACGATCAACAACAGATTTTGCCGCAAAATAAGATGATATAATCGCGACCTTTATTTCACGTTAACACTACACCAATATGCAACGTATGACACTTTCCAGCATGATGGATACTATTCGGCATATATTCAGCCTTTCAGATGATAAGTCTGAAGCAGATGCGATTGACACGGACATTCGTTCAAACGTTAGTTTGCGCGGTACCAATTTATGGGTATTAATATTAGCCATTTTGATTGCTTCGGTAGGATTAGACGTCAATTCGACTGCGGTGGTGATTGGTGCCATGCTAATCTCGCCATTAATGGGACCGATTATGGGGATTGGTTATGGCATAGGTGTTTATGATTTTCCATTGATACGCAAGTCGGTCATGAGTCTGCTGGTGGCAACGTTAATTGCTTTTTTAGCCTCAACTTTATATTTTCTCGTCAGCCCATTATCGGAAGCGCACTCTGAGTTATTGGCAAGAACATCGCCAACTATATGGGATGTGCTGATTGCCTTCTTTGGTGGTCTAGCGGGTATTATTGCTGCCACACGAAAAATCAAAACGAATGTGATTCCTGGCGTGGCGATTGCAACTGCCTTGATGCCGCCACTGTGCACCGCAGGCTATGGTTTTGCCAACGGTCAGTGGCAGTTTTTCTTTGGTGCCTTTTACCTTTATATTATTAATTCTGTTTTTATTGCCTTTGCCGCGGTGATTATTATTTCTGCAATGAAGTTGCCGCATCGTCATTATGTAGACGCCAAAACGGAAAGTCGCATCAAACGCTACTTAATGATGCTAGTATTGGTTACTGTTGTGCCCAGTCTGTATTTGGCCTATCAATTGGTAAAAGAAGAAGTATTTACCCAGCGTGCAAAATCGTTTGTGATGGAAGAATTCAAATTTGAAGATACTTATTATACGAATCTTGAGATCGATCCAAAAACAAAAAAAATTGAATTATCATTGATCGGTCATCCGATCCCTAAAAGCACTTTGGAAACAATACAAAATAAATTGATTAAACAAGATATTCAAGCCAGTGCACTGATTGTGCGCCAAGCGGGGGAGCAATCGATTGATACGCTTTCTTTAAAAACAAGTATTGTTGCCGATTTATATAAAGAAAGCCAAATTGCGATTGATTCTAGAGATCAGCAGATTGCAAAATTAAACGCCCAGTTGCAATCATATCAATCAACTGAGCAGCTGATGGAAAGTGTGACACCAGAGCTCCATGCTTTATTTCCTGAAATTAATCATATTGTGATTGCTAGTGGAGTGAGTTCCTCATCCCGATATGACGTATATCATCAAAAGATTACCTTATTACTAGTGAACGCGAAAAAAGAATTGTCGACTCAAGATTCTGAGCGTTTAACGGCTTGGTTGGGTGAACGCTTAAAAACGGAAAATATCAAACTGATCTACGAGTAACTTTTCTTTTCGATTGATCGTATGCCCCCTTGTGGTGCATCAAAAGTCCATGGTATTACTGTTCAGCATGGATTGATCATTTAGACCAACGATTCGGTTGAAGGCATATAACACATTGTTTTAACAAGATATTGTTAATTAATTGCTGAATCAAACATTGACAGATTGACCAGCTAATATGCGGGTCAACAATTTGGCATACGCATTGCTTAATCAATAACACATCCATTTTTATTTAAGATTGGGCGGTGTCATGATTAAGTGTTTGTTGAAATTAGTATCTGCAAGTTTTATATGTTTGTCGATGGCCCCTTCAGTGCAAGCGATGCCAAGCGATGGTTTGTTACACAAAGTAAGCCAGCAAGTCGTTAAAGTGCGGGTGGCGCTTGAGGGTGGTCGCTACGGTACAGGTTCTGGTGTCGTTATCGCAAAAGACCGCATCGTAACAAACTGCCATGTTGTGGCGAACGCATTGCATGTCAGCATTACATTCAATGGAATCAGTTACACTGCAAACGCAATGACACCTGATTGGTATCATGATCTTTGCCTAGTGAAAGTTGAAGGCTTGGATGCGCCTATTGCAACAATCGGTTCAAGCAGACATCTCGCTTATGAACAAGCCGTGTTCACAGTAGGGTATCCTAATGCCTCTCCCACACCATCAAATACATTTGGCTCCGTAAAAGGCCTATTTGCAATGGATGATAGCGTGGTCATCCGTGCCAGCAGTACGTTCAGCCTCGGTTCAAGTGGAGGCGGTATGTTTGATGATGACGGCCATTTAGTTGGAATCATCACCTTAAAAAGTCCAGGTAAACAAGTGTATTATTACTATATGCCAGTTGAATGGGTGCAAGCTTTGTTGGACAAACCAGAAGAACCGATTAGCACGCCAGCACAATTGACTTTTTGGGCGAGTCAACCAGACAAATGGCCTTACTTTATGCAAGTTGTGCAGCCCTACTTAACAGGCAATTGGGCTGCTTTACTGACTGTTGCAAAAAAATGGAGAACGCAAGAACCAAGCAACCATGAGGCATTGTTTTATCTTGCCGCCGCAGAGTATGCCGTGCATAATCTAAGTAGTGCACAAGTCTACCTTCAGCAAGTGATTGTAGCCAATGCAAAACACAGCCAAGCAATCTATTATCTAACATTAATTGCGCAAGAAAGTGACAAGCATATGGAAGCATGGACCAACGTGGCGCTCACACACTTAGAGCCAGCCTCAAAACTAAAATCAGCTATATTCGCTTACTAGCGTATTTGATTATGCAAAAACAAACATCACTTTTAATTGGACTTTTCTTGTTCGGCATATGTTGTGGCTGTACCCAAGAAGCACACGAAGAAAAGGTGATCGATCACGCCTTGACAGCAGCCATCGACCAGTGCGGAGATATTACGGAAAGAGCAGCATCGCATCTGGTTGCGATTGTTGAGTTTCAGCGGTTAGAAATCATTGGACGTAAAGCGCGCGTCTTTAAGATGTGTATGCAAGATCATGGCTATAATGAAAATAAAGATTGGTTAATCTATGGTCAGCCAGTAGCAGAGAAAGTGGCAAAGGAAACCCAAATCTCAGTAGATGAAGCTTTAGAAAACCTAAGACGAGCGCATATGAAATTAGCGCAAGGCGAGCAAGACAGACCAGTCTACTGGATAAAAGATTTGCAGGTGCAGCCTGAGTCATGATGGCTTAAAATGGCTTTGACATGAACACGCCAATGAAGCATCAGCCTTAAGAAACCCTCGCTGAGGCTTGATTTTCTGAAATGGAGGACAGCATTAAAATGATTAAGTTAAACACCTTGTCGCATTAATTAATTGTCTTGATAAAACAGCTAAAGTCACCTTCTTTTTTATTGCCATGCTCTGTAACATCAGGTTGGCCTCGTCTTCAGCGATCTCCCTTTGATACATTAATATCTCTCTAGCGCGTTCGATGATTTTTCGTTCATCCAATTGCATACTTGCCTGCCTAAGCGCATCGCAAAGGGGTTTATTATCTTTAGCGCTTATTGCTAATTCGTCTATCACCGTGGTCAACCTTTCACTTAAAATGGCACTCACTCAATAAGCAAGCTCTCCATTGCTCGCCTGCATGCAATCTCACTAACTACGAAGCAAACGCCATGCCAAGCGTACAATAAGGTTTTAACATATTGAAAAATAAAAGATATTACCTCGCTTTCATTTACCGTTGAGCACGTTATAACGCACGATATGAGTGCGTCTGCATAAAGGGTTTCACTTTTTAGAGATTAGGGCGACGTTCTTGATCCAAGACTCAAACAATTTGTAGGCTTTGCTCTGCCAAAGTCGTTGAGGATTAGCGCATGAGCAGTACAAAGCGTTTAATTTAGTAAAAACAAACAGTGTCTTTGTTTAATTCACTATAATAGACCATACCGAGTCGCTAGCTGTCTGCTTGGCTATTAAATTAAAGTAAGCACAGATGTAATTAGCAACAGTTAAAATGAAGTAATAAAGTTAACATGTGTATGACACCCAAATCTCCCAACTCAAATGACCTTTGGACATTGCCTGTCCGAAGCGATCGAGTGTTTACTTTAAAGATTAGTCGCAATATTGCATTGACATTATTAGTGTCTATTTTGGTGCATCTCTCTTTATTGTGGATTTTTGCGCCTAAGTTATTGACGTTCGACGCACCAGTTGCTAAGGCGCCCCCATTAGAAATCACACTAGGCCCACCGCAAGAACAGCAGACAGCGCCGAGAGAGATAGTGTTACCGCCCCCAGAAGTGAAGCAGCAACAGAAGCCAGTTGAAATAACCAAGCCTAACAAAAAAACGCAAACACCCAAACAGCATGTTGCAGTACCTCCAGTTAAATTGGTTGAGCAGTCTGACTCGAAAGTGCAAAAGTTAAACAAAAAGCGCCCTACACCTGAGCCGCCAGCGGTTTCGCGCTCACCTTTGCCTGGTGAGGATATGCAAGCCTATATTAAGCGACAGCAGCAAGCAAAACTAGCCAAGCAGGGGCTATCAGAACAAGAAGTGGAGCAAGTAATGGCGGACAGTAATCCGCTAAGCGAAGGCGAGAAGCGAGATGCGAAAATTAAAGAAAATCTTGAACTGGATGGGACTAACGGCATTTTTCAAATTCGCCATTTGGCTAGAGAAACAGCTCAGTTTAGTTTTAAAGGATGGCGAAATAATATTAATACGGCGCGCCTCGAAGTGTTTGATGTCTCTGCTTTTAATGGGCAAGACATCAGAAAAGTGGTCATCAAAAAAATGATTGAAATTATTCGGCGTGAATATCAAGGCGACTTCAACTGGGAATCTCGTCGCCTCGGCCGAGTGATTGCACTATCTGCACGAATAGAAGACACCGAAGCACTAGAAGGCTTTATGATGCAGGAATTTTTTGGCGCAGGCACCCCTTATCGTAATTGATTATTTTGGGCCTAAGAAATCGCGTTTACCAAGGGCTACGCCATGCTGGCGGAGCAAGCTATAAGTTGTTGTTATATGAAAATAGACATTCGGTTGTACCCAGCGCAACAAATAATCTAAGCCAACAAACTCGCGTTTAGAATCGCGCAACATTAATTCAATATGTCGCGTTTCTGCTCCAAACAATTGCTCAGGCTGAATATGCTCCAAAAAATCGATGGTTTTTTGTAAGCGCTGTTCAAGCGCCTCAAACGTGGTTTCATGATCATCATATTGCGGCACGGCTATCCCAGCCAAACGCGCCCCACCACCTTTGCTCATATCAGCGGCAATTTGCACCTGTCTAATTAGTGGATACATATCTGGCGCTAATCTAGCATTCAGTAAAACGCAATGATCAATCTTGCGCGCATCGGCAAAACGTCTGCCTTTTTTGAGAATGTGTAGACAGTTATTTAACGCCAAGATTAATGGTGGAATACTGATGTCATACATATTAGCCATGCCTATGCCTCTGAACGACTTATGAGTGAAAAAATTTGGCTTTGATACGAAGAAAAGCCTGTGTGAGTACATTGCCATCAAGTTTGTAATGTTTATGCAACGCTTGTTTAACTTCCCATTTCGCCGATAAGCCCGCTGGAAAAGTCACCAAATCACCAGCGCCAAAGGCAACAGGTGTGCCTGCATTACCTTGTTGATCAATCGGTGTAATCACACACTCACCTGCAATAATATAAGCGATTTCTTGTTCAGGAAAATGCCAATCAAAGATCGAAACCTCCTTCTCCCATGTAGGCCATTTTTTGACATTAATGGCATCTAATTCAGATGGCGCGGGGTTGTTCTTAACAATAATTTGTGACATATGATCCTAAGCTAGTCGCGATAATAAAGGAAATGATTCTAACGTAATTAATGAAGCTGTTGTAATTCAAGTTTGCGAAGTTTTGGCGCTTTTTGCGCGGTAATGCCCACCACACCTAAAGTCATCAGTCCGCCAAAAACAACCGACGGAATCAAGCCCATTAAGCGCGCCATCACCCCAGACTCGAAAGCACCTAATTCATTTGATGACCCAATAAAAATGCCGTTAATAGCGGATACACGACCACGCATCTCATCTGGCGTTGCCAATTGCATAATTGTGGTACGTAAGATTACCGAAATACCATCAAATGCACCTGCTAACACCAAAATAGCGCCAGAAAGCCAAAAAGAAGTGCTTAAAGCAAAAGAAATCATGCAAACACCAAAGCCAGCAACCGCGACCAACAACCAGCGTCCTGCATGTAAGTTAATCGGATGTCTCGTCAGCCATAAGCCCGTTAAAATAGCCCCAATAGCAGGCGAAGCACGCAAGATACCCAAGCCCTCAGGGCCTAATTGATAAATATCCTGCACAAAAGCAGGCAATAAAGCCACAGCACCACCAAATAATACAGCAAACATATCGAGCATTTGCGCCCCCAGTAAGATTTGATTGCCCCATACAAAACGTAAGCCTTCACCAATGCTTTGAAACACAGGGCGGCTACTTTGAGCGGTCGGCTCACGCACGCTTAGGCTCGATAAAGCCAGCATCGCGCCAACACACAACAGACAAGCTAAAGTATAAGCAGCGGTTTTATTAACAAACCCAACCATCAAGCCACCAATCGCAGGGCCAACAATTAACCCAACCTGAAACATAGCACTACCCACACTAGCACCCCGCCCATAACTTGCACGAGGAACGATAATAGCAAATAACGTATTATAGCTAGGCGCAATAAAAGCACGTGCAAAGCCAGTTAAAGCAATAGCAGCATAAATCCAAGTTTGTAAGTTGCCGTTAATGATGCCTTTAGAAACCGCCGCCAATGTTAGTGCGCTCAAGCCCAAAAAGCCTGCCGATAAAATAGCAAAAAGTCGCCTTGAATAATAATGGTCAACCGCATGCCCAGCGAAAAGAGCACTCGAAAAATAAGGAATAACCTCTGCCAAGCCAATCAAACCCAGCGCTAATGGGTCATGCGTGACTTCATAAATATGCCAACCAGCGACAACCGCCATTATTTGATAGGCCAGCACCATCTGCCCTCTAAACAACAATAGTTTAGTGAACGCAAACTGATGGTTAGTGAACAATTGATTAATAGAAATCAGCATCGGTGAATTATAGATTTAAATGCATTGTATAAATGTAATTATTTGTGATTGTGTACAATACAGCAGTTAGCACAGTGAATAAGGTAGTAAGTGTGTGAAAGCACATGGATGAGCCGTCGTTGACCTAGTGTGACTCTGCCGATATAGATTAGGCGTGCTAACTTTTTTCACTAACAGGTGTTTATATCGTCATGACAACCGATTTATTTTCTGAACAAATGGACTCAACCATTGTATTTGCAGATGGGGCTTTATGGTTGCGTGGCTTTGCATTGCCTGATGCTGATGCGATTTGTCAAATGCTAGTGGCGCACTTGGATACTCATCCGCCTCAACAAATGATGACGCCAATGGGGCATAAAATGACAGTATTGACCACTAGCTTTGGTGATGTTGGCTGGGTTGGGACTAAAAAGGGTTATGGTTATGCAAAGGTGAATCCATACTCACAGCAAGTTTTTCCTGCTATGCCTCAGATGTTGTTGGATTTAGCAAGGCGAGCAGCCAATCAAGCGGGATATAGCGACTTTGTGCCAGATACCTGCTTAGTTAATTGCTATGAAGTGGGGAGCAAGATGGGTTTGCATCAAGATAAAGATGAGGAGGATTTTAGCCAGCCGATTGTATCGGTTTCATTTGGTTTGCCAATCACGTTTCTGTTTGGCGGATTAACGCGAGCAGCGCAAACGAAAAAAATGCCACTTGTTCATGGGGATGTATTGGTTTGGGGTGGGCAGTCGCGCTTGTGTTTTCATGGGGTATTAGCACTTAAAGCAGGACATCATCCATTGTTAGGCAGTAGACGGATTAACTTAACTTTTCGTAAAGCAGGTAAAATGTGATTTTATTTTTTAGCATTGAATCGCATGCAAGTTAATTTAGCAGAAGCTATCGCTTTATTAAAAGCAGGTCATGTAGTGGCTATTCCGACTGAGACGGTTTATGGTTTGGCGGCGGATGCGCGCAATGAGAGCGCTTTGCGCGAGATTTATGCTATTAAAGAGCGGCCTGCTCATAATCCATTAATTGTGCATATTGGTTCTAGTGAACAGGTGCTTGATTGGGCGACTGGTTTTTCTGAGTTGGCGCAAAAGTTGGCTGCTGTTTTTTGGCCAGGGCCATTGACCTTGGTGTTGCCTGCGCGGTCGGCGGTCTCTAGCGTTGTACGTGCGGGTGAACCTACGGTTGCGCTGCGCGTACCAGCGCATCCTGTCGCACAGGCGTTATTGCAGCAATCAGGCTTAGGTTTAGCCGCACCTTCGGCCAATAAATATACGCAATTGAGTCCGACTTCTGCGCAACATGTATTGAACGGTTTGGGTGAGGCGGTTCCTGTTTTAGACGGCGGTGCTTGTCAGGTGGGGATTGAGTCAACTATTGTTGCGGTGGATGGAAATCAGTGGCAGTTGTTACGCTTAGGTATGATTACGGAAGTGGCGTTAACTGCTGTTGCTGGAGTGCCACAACAGATTCAGCTGCGACCACCCAAGGCACCAGGTCAGCATTTATTGCATTATTCACCACAAACACCATTACAATTATTTACTTCAAGAGCGGCGTTAATCGATGCTGCAGCAAGAGAAAACAGCTGTGCAGCATTATTGTTAGGTGATGGTTTGATTGAGCACTGTACTAGTTTTAATGTGCCGAACAACCCAGTTGGAATGGCTGAAAAGCTTTATGATACTTTGCATCGGATGGATGCTTTGCATGTAGAAAAACTATTGATTGAGGCGCCACCAAGAACGGTAGAATGGTTGGCTATTCATGACCGCTTAGCCCGTGCTTCACATTCGCTGAATTAAAAAAAACTGCTTGTCTTTAGTAATAAAAGCGAGTAGTTTTATCCTTAATCGTGGGTGATGCTTGGAGTTCATAATGGATAACAAATACGGGTTAGGAAGTGCAAAAGTGGCGCAAGTACATCATGATGCGCAGCAAAAAGATTCACCCGTCTTGCATCCTGTGAAGTGTCGATTTTGCGAGCATCGTCAATTAACATTGAGCCCAACATTACAAGACCACGTTTGTGATGCTTGTGGTGAGTGGCAGAATGATGTGCCTCAGGGTTATTCTACAGGGCGTAGTAGTGATTATTAAAAAGGCGTGTCACAGGCTAGCTTTGTTTTTTTAGTGCACGCTAGCGCTGCTTTTGCTGCTAGATGTTCTGGCTCTAAAGCTAGCGCCTTCGCAAAATGTTGTTGCGCTTGAATGAGATGCCCTCTGTTTTCCTCAGCGATGCCTGCATAATAAAAAGCCTCTGCTGAGTCAGGCTCGCTCTGCACCCACGATTCAGCGACAGCCATCAAATCATCCCACTTTTCATTTTTAAAAGGCTGAACAACCCGCATAAAGAACGGCCGTTCCAATTCGGTCGCGTCCCAAAAGGGTGAGACGTCTGTCTCCATTGAGGTGGTTTCTGTTTGTGCTAATAGTGCTTTTACCCATTTGACTGGCAAATTGTAGTAGTAAGCATTTTTACCAGGACTTTTAAATGTGCTGATTCCTAATAATTGACCTTCATCATTAAATACAGGGCTGCCGCTAGCGCCCATCACGAATGAGGCGTCTGTGCGAATAATGTGGCTATCGTCCAGAGGATAGAGTGCTTTGATTTTGCCTTCGGTATATTGCGGTTTTGGTGGTCCACCTGGAAATCCGATTGAAAAGATCGCCTGTTCATAATGTAAATGGTCTGAATCGCCTAACTCGACAGGGGTTAAATCAGCATACTGAAAGCGCAGAATGCATAGGTCATGTTTCCAATCTGCTTTGAGGGCGACAGGTACAAAGTTTTCACCATATTTACTGATACTTACGCCAATACTGTTGGCTAATACGTGACAGTTGGTGGCAACCAGGTCTTTACTAATTGCTACGCCTGTACCAACGCCGTGACCGCCATTTTTGGTCCCTACATGTACTTTAACGACACTGGATTTCAGCCGATAGGCTAGCTCTTCTCTTGCTTCGGCCATCAGATTGGTATGGATGGTGATATAAAAGGCAAAAGCCAGAAAATTCTTGATTGTCAGGTAACGCATTGGGATGACCTCAATTTGGTAACACTAGGATTAATATCAATAAGATAGGAGTATGCAATGGATGCTGAAAAGTGGCTAAAGTTGCAAATAATTGCATAAATTTATGTCAATAGGGATGAAACCAACATTAAAGCCTTGTAGAATAGCAATCTATCCAGAAAAAAATGAAAATAAAGCTATGCTAATCCAATCTGAAGTTGTTGATTTAAATACCCCAACTGGCGTAATGCGCACTTATGTCCATCGTCCTGCGCATACAAAAAAAGTACCAGCGATCTTGTTTTATTCAGAAATATTTCATCAAACTGGGCCCATAGAACGCGCCGCTAAAATGATGGCAGGTCAAGGATATGCGGTATTAGTGTCTGAAGTGTTTCATGAGCTTAATCCGATTGGCACCGTTTTAGGTTATGACGATGCAGGACGTGATAAAGGTAATGCAGATAAAGCAGCCAAAGATGTCCAAGCTTATGATAGTGATAACCGCGCAATGATTGAATTTTTAAAGCAACAAGATTGGTATGCTGGCAGTCTAGGTGCGATGGGGTTTTGTATCGGGGGGCATTTAGCTTTTCGTGCGGCTTTGCAGCCAGAAGTACAAGCAACGGCTTGTTTTTATGCAACCGATTTGCACACGCAGATTATTCCTAATCAGCCGAATCAACACAGCATGGATCGCTTAAGTGATATTAAGGGAGAGCTGTTGATGATTTGGGGTAAACAGGACAACCATATCCCCACAGCGGGACGCATGCAAGTATATCAAAAATTGACGGATGCCAACCTAAGCTTTTCATGGCATGAGTTTAATGGCCAACATGCATTTATGCGTGATGAAGGTGAACGTTATGACCCACAGCTTGCCATGACAGGTTACCAATTAGCCACACAGCTGTTTAGTAACGTTCTTAAGTAAGTAGTAAAAAAAACCGCAAGCTTGCGCCAAAAGCAATGGCTTAATTATTAATTTAAATTATCAATTTAAAAGAAAGAGTATTAGAAAAATGACTGCAAAAAATGCTGATATTGGCCTGATTGGCCTTGCTGTAATGGGGCAAAACCTCGTATTAAATATGGCGGACCATGGCTACAACGTCGCTGTGTATAACCGTAGTACAGATAAAATGAAAGAGTTTGTCGAGTATTGCAAAAACACTGAGCCATCACATGAGCGTGTCATTGGTCATGCTGATTTAGCAACATTTGTATTAAGCATTAAGCGCCCGCGTAAAATTGTCTTGTTAGTTAAAGCAGGCACAGCAACAGATTTGACGATTAATGCACTACTGCCTTTCCTAGAAAAAGGCGACATCATTATTGATGGTGGTAATGCCTTGTGGACAGATACGATTCGACGTGAAAAAGAATTAAGAGCAAAAGATATTGAATTTATCGGCTCAGGTGTTTCTGGTGGCGAAACAGGCGCACGCTTTGGTCCATCATTGATGCCTTCAGGAACACGCCAAGCATGGGTATCACTTGAGCCGATCTGGACAGCTATTGCAGCTAAAGTTGATCCAGTTTCAGGTCAGCCGTTAGAAGGTGGAGAGCCAGGCAAACCAGTGGTTGGCGGTTTCTCATGCGCTGAATATATTGGTCCTGATGGTTCTGGGCATTATGTGAAAATGGTGCACAATGGTATTGAATATATTGATATGCAATTGATTTGCGAAGCGTATTGGTTAATGAAACACTTGCTAGGCATGAAGTCTGATGAGATTGGTAAAGTCTTTGAAGAGTGGAATAAAGGCGAGTTATCGAGTTTCTTAATCGAGATTACAGCTGATATCTTGCAACAAAAAGATCCAATGTCTAAAGAGTTCTTAGTCGATATGATTTTAGATACGGCTGGTCAAAAAGGGACAGGACAGTGGACAGCGGCAAATGCGCTTGAATTAGGTGCGCCAGCAAACGCGATTGCAGCTGCAGTTTATGCGCGTGCGCTTTCTAGCGTTAAAGAAGAGCGTGTTGCAGCCAGTAAGATTCTAAAAGGTCCAAAAGTAACGGCAATTCCTGAGTCTGAGAGGAAGGCAACAATTGAAGCGATTAAGAATGCGCTTTATTGTTCAAAAATCTGTGCTTATGCGCAGGGCTTCCAATTGATTGATAAAGCCCAAGTTGCCTATAATTGGAAACTAAATTTTGGTGAAATTTCTCAAATTTGGCGTGGTGGTTGTATTATTCGTGCGCGTTTCTTACAAAAGATTACAGACGCTTATGCATTAAACTCACGTTTGAAAAACTTAATGTTAGATCCATATTTCACAGAAGAGATGAACAAAGGCCAAGAAGGCTGGCGTAAAGTGATTGCTTTAGCTGTTACAAATGGCATTCCAGCACAAGGTTTTGCCGCTGCGTTGGCTTATTATGACGGTTATAGAAGTGCTGACTTGCCTGCTAACTTGTTACAAGGTCAACGTGATTACTTTGGTGCCCACACTTACGAGCGGAAAGATAAGCCACGGGGTGAGTTCTTCCACTTAGATTGGCCAGAGCCAGGAAGACCACAAATTGCAATTGAATAGTGGTTTTTTCAGCTAAAAGAAGGGTGACGAAAGTCATCCTTTTTTGTTACTAAATCATGAAAGCTGCGCTTGTTTAAGCGCTTAACATGATTGCTTTAACAACTAAACGCAATCACAGCTAGCTTCTAACAAACGGTGAAATTGGGTCACTTCTTTTAACAGTGGTGTTTGCACTTCAACTTCTGGTTTTTTTGTCTTGTTTTTATCCACATTGGTTGCTGATGCGGTCACGACTGATGGTGTTTTAACTTCTGGTTTCATGATACTTAAGTTTCCTTTTGGGAGTTAACATTGCTGAAATTGTGTTTCATTCATGAGGTTGATATCAATGTAGCAAAAAAGTTCATCATTTAAAACGGTTTGATCAATAAACCCTCAAAAGCATGAGGTTTCATCAGCTAAAATCCCTATGTGTTGCAGAATGTGCACACAAAGCGGATAACGGATGCTCAATTAAGCACTTTAATGGTTACAATAACCGTTGTGTTAATTGTTCTGTTAATTGGCCAGTAACTGGTGAATTTGCTGCAAACTTAAAACGGATGACGTAATGGATACCATAATTGATGATGAAAAATAACTTAGGAATGCTTGGCGTAAATGATGCGGTGTTAGTAACGCCGTTGTCATTGGTATTGCTATGTAAACTGTCCGAGGTGGTTGCTTAATGGCCGTTGTATATACATTTTCAGTACAGGTGGAAACAGCTTATCTAGAGAGCCAATCGAGCGTAGAGGAAGAGCGCTATGCTTTTTCTTATACGGTGACGATCACCAACACGGGAAACGTTGCTGCGCAGCTGATTAGCCGACATTGGGTGATTACCGATGCAGACAATCAGGTACAAGAGGTCAAAGGCTTGGGCGTGATTGGCGAGCAGCCTTTATTGCAACCTAACGAACAGTTTACCTATACAAGTGGCACCGTGCTTAATACAGTGTTTGGACAAATGCAGGGTAGTTACCAAGTTGTTGCTGTTGATGGCATCCAGTTTGAAGCCATCATTCCGCCATTTACGCTCACTGCACCTAGAGTGCTTCATTAAATTATGCAAAAAATAGTACTCCTTTTATCTGTTCTGTTAATGACAACTGCTTGTTCAAAGCAGGTGCTTAAGCCAGAGCCAATTAGCTGTGATTGCCCAATAATCGCGCCGATACCTAAAGAGAATAGCGCCGAAGAGAAGCCAAAATCTTTAGAGCAAATACCACCATATGCTTTATTAAAGCTGGCTAGCTGGGAAGATTTAGATGGTTTGTTGCAAGATGATTTGGTCGCTGCATGGCCAGCTTGGATGCAGAGCTGTACGCGATTAATTAAAAAGGATGTTTGGAAATCGGCTTGTGAAACAGCACAAACAATCAAGCCAAACAATGCCACTATTGTAAATTATTTAGCTGAGTACTTTGATGTTTATCAAGCCAATAATGTTGATGGATCAACTACTGGTTTGATTACAGGCTACTATCAGCCGCTATTAAATGGCAGTAGAACTCCATCCGAAAAATACCCCTATCCTTTGTATCAAGAACCTAAGGACTTGATTACGGTTGAGTTGGCGGATGCCTATCCTGAACTGAAATATAAGCGCATTAGAGGCCGACTAGAGGGCAAAAAGCTTGTGCCTTATCGCGCGCGCGCGCAGATTGATGTCACTCCATCCCCTTTGGCAGGAGATGAGCTCTTTTGGATCGATAATTTGGTTGATGTTTTCTTTTTGCAAATACAAGGTTCGGGGGTTGTGAAATTAGAGAATGGTGAGCGCGTGCAAGTGGGCTATGCAAACCAAAATGGATTACCTTACCAATCAATTGGGCGTTTGTTAGTCGAGCGAGGTGAGCTCACTTTAGATAAAGCTTCTATGCAAGGCATTAAGAATTGGGCCATTAAGAACCCTGAAAAATTACAAACATTATTAAACAGTAATCCAAGTTATGTATTTTTTAGAGAGCTTCCAGTTGGCTTGTCTGGACCGTTAGGTGCGTTAAGTGTGCCGATTCAAGCTGAGCGGAGCGTGGCCATAGACAGAAGGTTTATTCCTTTAGGGGCACCTATTTTCTTATCAACGACTGAACCAAACAGTTCAAAACCGCTTAAGCGGTTAATGTTTGCGCAAGATACTGGCGGTGCGATTCGTGGCGGCGTTCGGGCGGACTTCTTTTGGGGTGCAGGTGATGCGGCTGGTCAAAAAGCAGGTTCGATGAAGCAACAAGGCGAGATTTGGGTGTTATTACCCAAAGGATTTGAATTGACGGATAACAAGTAGGGTTGAACTGAAGTAATAGGATGAAAAAAAGGCGCTAAAAGCGCCTCTTTATGTAACATAAGAAACAATTACTTGTTCATTACGTACATTGTAACTTCAAAACCGAAACGCATTTCAGTAGCTGCTGGTGTTGTCCACATGGTAATTCTCCTTTTGTTTAAATTCGCAAGGCAATTGCATTACGTGTGAGAATAATACCCCTCGAAGATCATTTTTACTTGTTCAATCTACTTAAAACTATGTCATGATTTTCATTAGACTTCTTTTTACATTTATTGCTTGCCGTTCATACGTTTTAATAGTTTCTTCAATCCTTTTCTGCCAACCGTACGTTTAAGTTTTACTTTGCAGTCGTATAAGAAAAATGCATATTTAGCTTTGTAATCATATTGTTTACCGTTTAACCCAAGATAGATTTGCATCATTCGCGCGCGACCCGCGGGGTGCAACTTATGACAGGCGCGTACAAGGTCTGCCATTCGATACTTGAATGGGAATGGCGTCATTTCAACCGTTCTTAATCGTGCAGTATCAATTAAGGTGAAGCTTAATTGATTGGTTTCACTTTGTTTAACGAGAATATTTCCGCCTGAAAAGTCTCTAAAGAATATTAATCCTGCATGCATTTTCTGGCAGAATTGGGCAAATTGTTTATAAACATCTTCAGCTTGTAGGCCTCGGAATATGGGATCTCCTTGAGAAAATGCGGTAAAAATTTCACCTATCGTGAAGTCGGCTTGGACATGCTCACAGATATAAAAATTTTGTTTTAAAGATTGGTCACCGATTTTCTCAAAGTAGGCAACTGGTTGTGCCGTATCAATGCCCCGTCTCAATAGTTCAATTGCGCCATTCCAGCTACGGTTCGCTTTGCTGGGTTTAAAGCGGTCCAAAAATGCTTTGTGGGGATACATTTTGATCGGCTGCTTGATTGTCAGTTTGCGCGTTTGATCTCTCGGGTCTTCAATGGCCCAAATGGCATTTCTTGCATGACGTAGTGATCGGTGCTTATCTGGGGCTTGCAGTTTTTCAGGATTCAATGCCAGCATAAGCTTTTGAGCTTCAATCGCGTTTTTTGCGAGAATAAGTCCGTGCCAATTGTTTTCTTCGTATCGAAAATATTCTAAGTCTGCAATATGGGCATGAAAAGCCAGATTGTTAGCTAAGCTAGGTTTTGAATTCAGGTTAATATGAATGGCAATTGGCCATCTTAAGTAGATGGGAGATTCGCAAATAAATGCGCTGTTTTTGTCCAATGGTGCGCCATCACGATCGCTGATATTGGCTGATGTTAGCGTGGATTTTGTGTAAATGTCTGCAAGAAAGGCTACTTTACCGTTTGTTGTCCAGGCGATGTGGTATTGCCATTGATCACGTGTGAAGTGATGAATTTGTAGATGTCTTGTGTTGACAACAGCTGATTGATAGTTGGCACCACTTAAATGTTGATGAATAAATTTCATTGCATAAAAGCTGGGATACCGAACATAGTCTTGCAGGTTGCCATCGGCTGATTGGTAACGCGCAATCCGCTCTAAATCTGGATATTCTGCGTTGCTTAGTCCGTCATTGATGAGGCCTTCACGATGGCAAATCAAAGCACCCCAATTGGCTTGTTGCAGTGCGTTTGATGCAGCTAGTAAAGTAAAGTAACGGACCAAGTAGTCGGCCTGCTTTTGTTCACCATCAGGCAAAATACGCTTTATGCGATAAATTGCCCAAAAAGCAGCGCTGGAGATCGTCTGAGCTACGCCGAAATCAAGTCCAATCTTTTGAATTAGTCGGGTTTTTTTTATGAGGTTAAACTTGAAAAAGCGAGTCCATTTGTATTTTAATACTCGATGGTCATAGCGTTCAGGTTCCATGACTCTTTCAACAAAAATATTATCCGTCTGGACGTCTGGTAGCTGGCCCTTATCTCGTAAGGTTTTAAGTACGGCAATATTATACATGGGCTCAAAATCTTGAACGTTAGGCCCAATCAGTTGGATGTTACGTGCTTTTGTTGCTTTGTAGGCGATGTCCCAAGCAGTGATAAAGCCACTTAATTGATAGCCTGACCAACGTTTACGATTGATCGTGTTACCAATTTCAACTTGTTTAATTGATGCGCCAAAACGATTGAGCACTAGTGTCACAAACTGTTCCCAGCGGATTTGTTCTGCTGGGTTGTTCATATGACTAGCTGCATCAAAGGGTGCGATTAAATGTAATGTAATATTGAAGCCTTTAGCAATCAGTGCTTCTAAAAAACGTGTATGGTAGTGGTCTACATCGTCGTAGCTAAAATCAAGTCGCACCTGTTTGATGCCAAGTGCCTCTAGTTGTGTAATGACATAAGCATCCGTTTCTGGATTTGCATTTGAAGCGACGCAAACGCCCAAAAAATCGGTTGGTATGCGGTGGCCGTTGGGTGGTGGTAAATGGGCATGATGAAGATAGAAGCCACCTTTTGCAAAATACCTAAAGGTTTCAAGCAACATTTGCTTAATAAAAGGATCGTGTTTTTTCTTCATTGGAAAGGGCTTTGTTTTGCATTGACAATGCTTACAATAAAACGATTGGTTTTAAATTTCATTGAACGACAGTTTGATTAAAAGACTATTATAAATGCGAATTGATTAAATACGGAATCAACGCTTATTTAGAGAGGGGTGACGATGCCCATACATAAAAACGTTTTAAGTACGCTGGTTGCTTCAAACACAAGCAGACCATAAGCAAACCCGTCATGAAGGCAGTGGTTAAGAATAATTGAGAGATGTTGAAGCCTAGCGCCAATAGCCATAGCGAAAAGACTGCAGAAATGACCATGAATAGAGCATTCATGATGTTATTGGCGGCGATAATTCTTGATTGATGACTAGTTTCGCCCTGACTTTGAATAAAAGCATATAGCGGCACAATGTAGATACCACCAAAAACGCCAATACCTAAAAGATCAGTGAGTAGGTGTAAAAGGCGAAGGTCTTGCAAGCACTCAATATAGGTTCTGGTGATTAAAGACTCACTTAGGGCAGCATCAATGCTTGCGCTGGTGACCGATAGGTCAAAACCAAAAACACTTAAACCAATGCCGCCAAACAGGACTAAGCCTAATTCAACTTGATGGTTGGACAGTTTTTCACATAATAAGGAACCAATGCCGATTCCAAAGGAAAAAACGGATAATATTAAGATAAAGACACTTTCATCTCCGTGTAAGGTGGTTTTTGCAAAGTGCGGAAATTGAGCGAGTAATGTTGCACCAATAAACCAGAACCAAGAAATGCCAATAATGGCTAACCAAAGTGATTGTCGTTGCCAGATGAAGCTTAAACTGTTTATGGTTTCGGTGATTGGATTCCAATTGATGCGTAGCTCAGGTGCACCAGCTTTTGTGATTAGTACGCCTCTACTTGTCCAGTATCCGATGAGCGCTAATAAAACAACGCAAAGACTTGTTAGTGTTTCGCTATTGGGTTGAGTGGTTAGCCAAGCGCCAAAGATTTGTCCTAATAGGATAGCAACAAAGCTACCCATTTCTAGCATGCCATTACCCCCAGTTAGTTCGCCTTCACTTAATTGTTGTGGCAGATAAGAGTATTTAACTGGACCGAATAACGTTGAATGTAAACCCATCAACAAAAGCGCGATGGCCAACACAACAAGGTTATGTAGAAAAAAGCCAATACTCGCAAAAAGCATGATGCCGATTTCAAGCAATTTGACGAAGCGTATCACCTGAGATTTTTCAAATTTATCAGCAAGTTGACCAGCAGTTGCTGAGAATAAAAAGAAAGGTAGTATAAACATACCTGGTAATATTGTTGCTAGAGTTGCACTGTCTATACTGCTTAATTGTGTTGAACGAAAGGCGACTAAGGTAATGAGCGCCGTTTTGAATACATTATCGTTGAATGCACCTAAAAACTGGGTCATAAACAGAGGGCGAAAGCGTTGTTCTTTTAAAAGCTGGAATTGACTGCTCATGGATGATTTTCTATTCGGGTAAAAGCCGTTTTAGCCAATGATTTCTGTAAGCAAACAGTCTGTCGTCTACATGACCTGCCTTGTTCACCCATTCAATTTTGGCTTTTCCATTGGCGCTTTGCACTAACGACTTTGCACGTTCAGGACGAATGAGTGTATCTTGTGTACCATGGATTAAATAAATGGTTTGGTCAATTTCGGCCAACCATTGATGGGTATTCATTGGGTAGCGTAACAACCATTCGATAGGGAATAATTTTGACATGTCATCCTTAGCTACATTGAGTAAAGTGTCATATGCGGCTACTAAATAGACTGGATTTTCTTGATGTCTTGTTGCGACGGACACTGCGATACCTGTGCCGATAGAATAGCCAAATAGGTAGATACGATGCGGTTGTTCTTTAGTTGCCAACCATTGATAAGCCGTTTCAGCGTCATTTAATAACATCGCTTGACTAAACCAGCAGTCGGTTGATTGGCCATAACCAGGATAGTCCCAAGCCATTAGGTTGTAACCTAACTCAAGAAAAGCATCCACATATTCATTAATGCTAGCTAGGCTTTCGCCGTTGCCGTGAAACATCATGATGGTGCCTTTTGCGTTTGCAATCCGCCAGAGGGATACATGTAATTGGCCACATTCGCCAGCAATTTTGGTTTGCTCGCTGTCTATACCTTTGGGCCGCCAATCTGTTGGAACGGGTTGTGTCAGATATGCAGGGAACACCAAATATTTTTGCCCTATATAAAGTCCAGTACAAATCATCATATAAATAGATAAAAGAACCGATAAGACGATGCTTAGATTAGAGCGCTTTGACATGGCTAATGTGGTTGACTTTCAGCCATTTGCTTGAGGCGGTTATAGTCCTTTTTGCCTGTCCCTAATACTGGAATCTCATCAATGAATATGATTTTTCTGGCAATAGCAATTTCAGGATAGCCTAGACTTCTTGCAGCAGCTTTCAAGTCCTCACGCTTGAGCATGCTGGTGGTCGTATATAAAACAATATTTTCACCCCGTAGTGCATCCTCTTGCGTAGTGGCGGCATGCTGACCTTCAGGGGCTGCTACTGTGGCAATTTGTTCTATCGTGTCGAGTGAAACCATTTCACCAGCTACTTTTGCAAAACGCTTAATACGACCTTTGATATAAATAAAACCTGCATGATCAACTTCTACAATATCACCAGTGTTGTACCAGCCATCTCTCGGTGGCACTAATACACCTGGATGCTCGAATAAATGATAGCCAAGCATCACATTGTCTCCTTTTACGTGTAAAAGGCCGCCATTTTCAATACCTGGCACAGATTCAATTTTGTAAGTCATACTGGGAAGCAGTTGGCCCACGCTACCACTACTATTAACGAAATGAGTATTCACTGCAATACCAGGCGCACATTCGGTTGCGCCATAAGCCTCCAATATGGGGATACCAAATTTTTCAGCATAGGTTTTGCGTACTGCTTCGTTAAGCTTTTCAGCGCCAGCGATAACAATTCTCAATTGACAGAAATATTCAGGCTGCGCGAATGTTGCATAGTGGTTTAAAAACGTGCTGGTGCTAATTAAAAGCGTACAAGCACGTTCGTAAATGACTTCTGGAATTCGTTTATATTGCAATGGCGAAGGAAATATTAAAATCTTTATCCCATTTAAAATAGAGAGTATTGAGCCAGTAAATCCAAATGCGTGGAACAGCGGCAATACCATCATCAACTTATCATCTGCAGGCTTTAACTCGTAAACCGCCATGATTTGATTGATGTTAGCTAGGATGCTTTTATGGGAATGCACAACACCTTTTGGTTTTCCTTCTGAACCAGAAGTAAACAATATCACTGCAGGATTATCGGGATGAACAGATGGCGTGGCTAAACGGGGTAGCGGTAAAGCGTAGCCCACTAGCCATAGCTGATCGCGCCAACGCAACCGATCGCCTAAGTCTTCTAAATATAAAATGTTCAGGTGTTGAAGTGCTGAAATTTCTTCTGTTAGCTTTGCTTTTTTGATGAATTGCTTTGAAGTAATGACGGTTTGAATGTTAGCTGCAATGCACGCGTCTTTTATCCCACTACTGCCAGCTGTATAATTCAATAAAGCTGGAATGCGATTGAATGCAATTAACCCTAATATTAAAGCAAGAGTGTTGGTAATATTCGGCATTAATACGCCTACCGCTTCGTTCTGCTGGCTTACTTTGCATGTCATTCGGCCAATGGCTAGACTCTTTTTCAGCAAGTCTTGGTAGGTTTCTTCTGTTTGATTGCTATCTTCAATGATTGCTGTTTTCCGTCCAAATTGGTCTATGCTCTGTAAGAATGTGTTGAAGAGGGTATTTTCTTTTTTTGCTTCCAGCGGCATTGTTTGCATCATATGACGTAAGGTTTTAGCTGCAATCTGCCTACGTAATTTTGCAG
>Ga0129324_10000743_pt1 | contig 22586 bp, 23 predicted proteins | sample CPBDNA_7_FD_96879 | JGI IMG/M metagenome (GOLD analysis project Ga0129324, IMG submission 96879) | Freshwater to marine salinity gradient microbial communities from Chesapeake Bay, USA - CPBay_Spr_15_0.2_DNA | ecosystem: Environmental > Aquatic > Marine > Coastal | place: USA: Chesapeake Bay... | reverse complement strand
AGTGGACACCTGTCCATGCACGCCACGCAGTCGAACCTCAATCTCGAAGGACCGGTTCAGGCCGTCTTGAAGGTTTTTCTCATATCCATAAGTGTACTTCGGGTCTCGCGTGTAATCCGTACGGAGCAGCGAGCCCCCGGTCGTAAGGATTTTGACCTCGTAGTCACGCCAATAGCTCCCCTGCCCGATGCGGTTGCCGGTGGCATCGTCGTAAGCGACGTCGTCCCAAAAGAATTCGGCTGCTGATCCAGAGAACGTCCCGGTAGGAGCGTCGGCGGCACCGCCATCAATCCTAAGACCAGTGACGGTTGTAGAGAGGTCAGGCACGGCTACAGCGAAGGTCAGGATCGACCATGCAGAAACGGCTGTTCCGCGTTCCGCACGCACGCGAGCCTGATAATAGCCCACAGAGAGCCCGCTGAGAGCGATTTGAGTGTCGGTGGTAGTCTGACCCTCAACGTACCCAGCTTCCTCACCAGTGGGCGTCACGATCTCCCCGATGACGTCTGTGTATTCAGACTCCTCGATAGAGCGATAGTCGATCCGGTAATTGAAGACATTCGACGTCGTCGCATCCCAAGAGAGGACGGCGGTAGCGTCAACGTCAAAGGCAACGCGTTCGACCTGCACATTCGAGGGGGCGACCGGGATGACATACTTGTCAGGTGACGGCGTAAAAGTCACAACCGGAGCTTCATTAAACGAGGCTCGGCGGTTATGAATACCGATAGCTACGACCTTGACCGTAACCTCTTCGCCGGAGCGGAAGTCGCGTTCAAGCTCGTTTACGTCCGCAACGGTCGCGAAGTGACGCCAACCCAAAACATCATCGGTGCCGATATAAACATCTGCGCCCATGTAATCGATATCATCAGGCAAGTTCCATGAGATAGAGACACGTTGTGTCCCCGTCTCGACGCCAGTATTCAATTCAGTTGATGCGGCCACGTCACGGACCTGAGCCACATAGGTAATTATGGTAGGTGTAGGTTGAGGGATAACCGCTTCAAGATCGTACACAAGATTGTTGTGCTCGATAAAATTCAGCGTGCGCGTCTCCGGCGACGAATAAGACGTGCCGATCAACCGGAATGGTTTCTGGACGGTTTCAACCCGACCGAAGAGCCACTTGGCGTATTGTGGAGGCGCGGACGGGAGAGCCGTCCCGAATGAGATTGATGTCTGCTCGCCTACGTCGAGGGTGACATCGCGTTCTTCGAGGGCATCGATCTGCCAGAATTCAACGCTCTCCCCGACTCCGAACTGGTCAGGATCGTCAACACGGACCCAATCCCCCCCAGCGTTCGCCTCAATGATACGAGACTCGCCGGATGGACCCTTGAGACTTGTGCCTTGAGCTTGGTTACTGCCGAAGGCCGTCGTATAGACGATATCCCCGATGATACTCGTGATCGTCTTTGTGCCACGGAGGAGGGCCGGATAGTGAACAATCGCCCGGTAGGTCTCTCCGGTCTGCATTGTCACGGGGATATCGAGTTCGAGCGTCGTCGTGGTACTACCGGCTTCGAGCAAGCCAGAGGCACCGTCCGCGAACTGGGTAGAGCTGTGCTGGACGAGCGCAACTTCGCCAATCGTGAGGCCAATCGCTTCTGCCGGGGCATCAAACGAGACCATCTTGAAGATGAGCTTGTTGCGTCGCAGCATAAGTTCAGCTTCGCGACCGGCAGCGACATGGTCGGTGATGCCCGGCATAGACATCTCAGCGACGCGTTCAGGAGCACCGTTCGCCAAAGCGACATCATCGACCAGACGGATCGTCTTGCCGCGATAACCATCAGAGGCGTCCTGATAGTTCAGGCGAACTTCGTTTGAGCGGTCTGTGAGCGGGAGCCAATTTGTCTCGAACGTACCGGCGACGATATTGCTATCGCCAAACAGCATAACGGGCTCAGCGGCGCGGTCCACCACGAAGCCGTATTTCGTACCGATACGGACAAGATGAGCGTGACCAACGCGCGTAATGAGCTGCTCAGCGTCCCATACGTTCGTCTTGAAATCAAAGACGCCGTTATATTCGAGGGCGTTATCGTCGCAGTATTCAGCCCAATCGACGACGCTATCCCAAAGGATACGATCAGCAGACAGAGCGCCGCCACGCAGAGGGTTGGTCAAACAATCGACCGCAATCCATGCAGCGTTCGGCGTATATTCCTCAGAGAGCTCAGCGCCTGTCTCGTCGTAGGTCTTGAGCAGCGAACCCTCGACCAGAGCGGTAAGGGTCGGGATACCCCTGATCTGTTCATTGACCTTGATGCGAAGAGAAAGCGTCGCGCGACCAGAATACGATACATTATCGACATCGATCTCGTTAATGTCGGCGAGATAGAGCTGGTCTACAGTTTGATTATCATCGCCAGACGCTTCTGCTGTCGTACGGCTCACACGGAATTCGTACTGAGCTCGCGGCAAGATCACCGACTCGATTGACTCACGTAAGGCTTTCGTCTCGCGCTTGCCTTGGATTGTGTAAACGCCGACCTCATTGCCGTACTCTTGGATCGTAGAGAATGAGCCACCGGAGACGCGGAATTCATATGAGCCGGGGATATCGAACGCGCGGGCTATTTCAATGCTCGGGGCAGGCTGACCAACGGTCGTATTTATAATGCGATCTGAACCGCCAATACCCTCTGTCGCGGGAGGGATGAACCCCTCCGCCGTACCGAAACCAGTCCAAGCGTCGGATGACCCTGCTCCTCGGTACTCAGTTGAGATGGAGAATGGCATCCCTGGGTCGCCATCAGGCGATACCGCTAGAGAGGCACCTGTAGCGCCTGTCGCAGTAGTTACCCCGGCGATATCACGAAGGGCGAATGACGACATTGGGGTCCACGTCGGAGAGCCGACAATGCGATAATCAATCGCGACGTCCACACTCATAGCGACCTTGTCGCCATTGTCATTGAACTTAACGATACCTTGAGGAGCTACAAAATCGAAACGTACTCGGTCAACTTCACCCGTCGTCGTATGGGTAATATATGAAGTATTAAGCTTTGCGCTTCGATTATACGGACGAATTGAGTTCTCGAACCAGTCGTTCGATTGTTCAGTATCAAGCCCGTAAGTCTTGCGGACTTGGTAATCTTGGAAATTCTCGACAGGCTGATCGTTTACTTCAATGTCTTCAATAGAGTGGACTTCGCCATCATTCAGGATGGTCCGCATGTAGAGGTACTGGTATGCCCCAACATTCTTCGTGTACGCGTCAACGATATTTCCGCCGACACGATACTCCCCGTAGATCACAGGGAGAGGCACGCCTTCCTTGGCGGTGTTCTTCGGTCCGTCGATCCCGTAGGACTGAGACTGGTCGATAGAGTTCGTGCCACCCATCGCAGGCTGCGTTGGAGGAAGAATAGCGTTGATTAGGAGAGCACCGGCGACGTTGACCGCGATAGTAACAGCCGCAGCGGCCATGCCTTCAAGACCGAACATGATCGCTACTTCGGGTGCAAACACCGCGAGAGCGATCATTGCGACGACGCGAATGATATCCTTCGCGTCACCGCCTTCTGGAATTCGAACCACAGTGAAGCGCGAACCGGGAACCGGGATCACGTCCACCAGTTCAGCCGGTGAGTAGACCGCCCCGTTATAACCAATGCGCCATTCACACTCTTCCGGCAGGTCAGCCAGAAGGACACCGAAGGTGCTCGCCGGGTCATAAGCCACGGTTACGCGGCGAGTGTTGGTCTCATCCATCGGGTTGAGAACCAAGAAACACTCAAGGTCGGCATTTTCGGTATAGGGGACGGCGCGATCAGCCATTGAATTCATAGACTCCGATGATACGGCGCTTCCAGTCTCGATGGATTGGGGTGACTTCGACTGAGCCTGACCCCTCCCAAACGTGAATGAATTTGCGAGGCCGGATGATGAGTCCGACGTGACACCCGAAGCGACCGACCTGAAACATGATCGTGCGACCGGGTTGAAAAACTGATGGTGGAAAATCGAGATCGGGGTAGTCGTCCCGGTGCGCAAAACACGTCCACTTGGACTTCGCTTCGCCGCCCATAAGAACCTCGATTTCCGAGCCCTCTTCGGGAGACCTATAGTCAGGGATTGTCTTACCGAGACGCCTGTTGAGTTCGATTACGAGGCCGTAACAATCGTATTCAGTCGGACCTCTTCCTCCATAGGCAAATTGTACCCCAAGAAGGTCTATATAGTCAATCAAGACTGACTGATTATCAGCCATAATTCAGCGACCGAAGAGACGGTGCTCCCCCGAAATTCGTGATGTTCTCATGAGCCCGACACCCGTTCGCGCCGTCCAGAGTAAAGTCGCAACTACCAATGGCACCGGCATACTTGCAGCGCGGCCCCTTGTAAGTCAGCAGGCAGCGGTCACGGAACTGAATACCACGAGGGAAACGCATCGCGAGAGGATTTTCGGCACCGAGGGTAAAGCTGATCTTGTAGCCGGGAGGAGCAGAGGCCGTGATGACCTCGAATTCTTCCTCGATGTCGGCTGGACCCGAGAGGGCCGCAGAGTTGATGATCGTCAACCTAACCTTGAAACCAACGCCACCGCGATAGTTCTCCATCTGAGTTCTGACCAGCCCCGCAACGTCATGGGCCGAGACCGTCACAGAGGGTATCTGTCCAGCTTCCTCTTTGACGTTGATCTCGAAGTTCGCGGGGTCGTAGATTTCGCCGCGATAAGTGACCGGTTCGGTATTCTTGGCCAGATGAATATATTCGACGTGAGCGTTAGTGGTATCGCGCACGTCAATACGAAGCAGAACGACGTACGCGTTCTCTGACGCGATCTGGTTACGCTCAATCGCTTGTCCGACTGTAGTTACGCGAGTTACCATTATACTTCCCTGAGTTCGATATCGCTGCTGTCCCAACGATGGTTTGTTCCATAGCCGGAACGCGAGAATTTCAGCTTCATCTCAGGAGAGAAGCGGACGTTGTAGACGACGAGGGTGACAGGGTGAGTCCAATCGAAAGCCCCTACCCCGCCCTTGCGAGCGTCCCAAAAATCTTGAAGCGTGTTTCGTTCGGCTTCCGAGATGTCAGTGTGCTTGAACATGAACACCCGGCGCGGACGCCGGGTGAACTTTGATCGCGTAATCACATAGCCACCGTCAGTTTCGGTTGCCACCGCGAGATTTTCGGACTCCTGAGAGAACGAACTCGCGTCAATATCTTTCGACAATGTCGGGTAATCGGTCATTTGGTCCCTATAGTATCAACTGTTGGTTATGCCGTCAAGAATGAGTGACTATTGCAGACCCTTAATAGCGTTCCGCATCGAGCCGGGTTTGGCCAAATTCTTGAGGACGATATCGACGACGAACCTCTCCCCGTCAAAGCGCGAACCTTGCTGCTCTGCCCGAACATCTTGGCTCGACTGGTTGATGACGTTGAAGTCGATCTGAGGAGCCATGTTACCGTTGAAGCCCCCGCCGCCCATCGCGCGCATCTGTTCCTTCGTGAACACGCCCTCGTCCTTTTCCAAGACCGAGAGAACCTCGTTGGAGCCAAGACCCGCGATACCGCCTTGGTGATACTGGGGCAGACCGAGACTCTTGTGGAAGTTCGCTTCCTTGCCCACGATACCGCCACCATGATTACCGGCGAAGAGGTTGAAACTAGGAGTAGCCGCTGCGCTTGCGGTAGCGCCGCCACCGAACATACCACCGATACCAGCTATGACGCCGTTCATCAGACTGTTCAACGCCGGAGCCAGTCGGGCTTGAAGCTGGATTTTGAGAATGTCTTTCAGGATATTCTTGGTGAATTCCCCGAAACTGAACTCGCCCTCAGCCATCGAGTCGATGAAGTCGCCGATCCACTCACCTTGAGCGTCCTGCATCTGCTGCGTGACGTTCCGCCAATCCCTGATCATACGGTCAGAGGCAGTCTCGGTAGACCGGTCGAGTTCAGCTTGAGCCGCCAGTTGGGCTTCGGTGACGATACGCTGGACGTCCGCAACGTCCTGACCAGCTTCGACCCACAGGTCGCGCCACTGATTGATCTCCGCGATACGTTCTTCGTACACAGAGCGCGCTCGGTCGCCTTCGGTCATCATGGACTGAGACATACGACGTGTCTCTTCCTGAATTTTAGTCAGACCCTCGACGGCGAGCTCCAACCGACGAGCGCTCATCGCCTCTCCGAAGAGTCGGTCGGCAGCTTCCGAGTTACCGACGAAACCGCGACGCATGGCTTCAAGTCGCGCGGTTGAGCGAGAAAGGGTCGAGTTCGCTTCCGAACCCCCGTTGATCAGGGTATCCATCATCTCGGATGCGGAAGCCGAAGCACGAGTGGCCTCTTCACCCAGACGAGCGAGTGCCCGGTCGTTGTTATCGTTCTGCTTGATCTGATCTTCGAGTTCCGCGATCTCGCGGACGATGTTCAGGTACTCGACAGCCGCCGAGGTCTTCGGGTCATTCCCGATGCCCTCGACCAGACCAGCGACAATTGAAGCGGTCGCGTCGGCGACGGCGTCGCCCGTGGTTCGCGCTTCGATACGCAGCTCTTCCAACTGAGTTGTGAGACGACTGACGGGGCTGTTATCGCCGTCCATAAGGACCGTGTCGAGATCGACGATGGCATCAGAAATACTCTGAGGCAGCATGGCTCTCAGCTCTTGAGCCTTAGCAAGCAGTCGGTCAATATATTCGCGGACACCCAAGCCGGTTGGGGTGTTTCTGTCGGTCTCCTCCATACCCTCATACAAAGCCTGCTGTGCGGCTGCTGTACTCGCGTACATGTCGATCAACTGCTGGCCGAACCAACGAACCTCTTCCACCCGGAGAGCTTCATTGTCTCTCTGGGCCTGTTCTCTCTCGGCTGTATCGAGCGCGGCGTTATTCGCAGTTTCGGTCGTCAGATCGTAGATGCGCTCCAGCTCAACCCGGTGTGTCCGACGCAGGTTTGCTTCCTCGCGGAGAAGAGCCCGCATCTGGTTGTTAGCAGAAATCTCGCCCTGACGCTCATTGTACGCCTGTCGCATGTTCAACAGATCGACGTTCTGAGCCTCAAGTTCGGTCTTGAACCTCTCGTAGTTGTCATGCAAAGCCTGACGCTCCTCGTCGGTCCAAGCTTGAAATGCCATCCCGTTTGGGCCGTAGCCGCTGGCGACGTACCGACCCTCTGACCCCATAGCCTGATTGTATGCGGTGAGGGCCGTCTCCATAGCCGTGGTCTGGCTCCGAATACTCTCTTCCATATCAGTCATGTTATCGTCGCTGACGAGACCGGTGTCGTTGAAGTCCCTTAAGGCTCTCGCTGCCCGATCCGTCGCCGTCTCCAAGTCGAGGAATGAGAGGGCGACTGCGCCGATGCTCAAGATCAAACCGCCCCAACCGAGCAGGAAGCTGGTCGCACCACGCAAGGCGGTCATCGCGCCAGCCGCAAGTCGAGCGCTACGGGACGTACCCTGCATTACGACGTTCAACCTATTGCCGGTCGTCGTGGCACGGGCTTCGGCTGCGTTCAGTCGATCCGTCGCAGCAGAAAGAGCCTCTCGACCGAAAGCTTCACGCCGCTCTTGCTGGATCAAGCCCTGTTTCGCGACCATAAGCTCGGCGGTACGCTGACGTAGCAGCCCCATCTGGCCGGTGATACGCTGAACTTGAAGAGCCTCATTACGACGAGCGGTTGCCTCTGCGAAAGCCGCATTTGCTGTGGCCCGAGACTTGGCAAGCGTGAGTTTAATCGACTCAATCTTGACGAGGTTTTCAGTCACCGCCGCTCTGGACGCAGCGTGGGTTGCCATTGCGCGCTGGCGGAGCGATTGAACGTAAGCCTCCTCAGAGGCCATAGCACGACGCGTCTGGTTTACACCGTTCGCGAGTGTCCCGAGAAACCCGAGAACCGCCCTGTTGACGCTGCCCATCGCTGAGCCGAGAGACACGGCCAGACCGATGATAAGACGGATGCTCATCAGGGTACCGAGAACCTGCGCGACCTTTACGATAGTGTCGCGGGCCTCGTACATCTGCACCAAGAAAGCCTTGATACCGTTCGCGGCGTCGATCATACCCTGCCCGAAGTCACGAGCGAATTGAACGGCACGCGGATCGGAAAGCAGACCTGTAATTTCGCGGAGCTGCTCGGTGAGCTGCCCCATCAGGCCATCCTCAGTAAACTGAGCAGTGCTGTGATTGAACCCGCCGATATCGAGGGCGAACAGGCGCAGTTGCGTCTGGACGCGGCTCATCTGGCCGGAGAACGTGTCCATCATCTGAATTGCCGCGCCACCAAAGGCGCGATTGAATTCGTTGAAGAGAGCGGCGAGAGCTGGTTGGGCGCGGACGCGACCTTGGGAGATGTTATCGACCAGATCGTCCATTGTCATGCCGAGAGCGCGGGCGAGCATTGGCAGAGCGGTTGGAACCGCCTCACCAAGCTGCTGGCGAAGCTCTTCCATCGAGATCACGCCCTTACCGGCCATCTGCTGAATAGCGATGGACGCACGGTGAAGGGTCTCCTCTGTACCGCCGAACGAAGCGACGGCGTCAACAAGGGACTGCATCGAACCCGAAGTCGGATCGATACCGACGGAGCGCATCTTGACGAACGTGTCGGTCAGACCGGCAATCGTGAAGGGAGCGTTCTGAGCGACGCTGATCAGGTACTCGAAATTCTCAGCCGTCTCTCGGATGGCGTCAGAGGATTCCGCTGCCGAAGAGAGACCCCGGATCAGGAATGTCATCCTCTGGATTTCGGCATTGGAGCGGATGATCGAGCCCATCCAATCGACCATCACCGTGCGCATCATATTTAGAGCGTGCGCGGCTTGGTTGACGATGATCGAGTAGTCTCGCAGGGTACTGGTGACGCCAGTGATCCGACGTTCCATCCGCTGCATCGAGCGACCTGCTTGGTCACTCATGTTGGACATGCGTTGAAGCTTGCCGTTCGCGTCTCGAACCCGAGCGGAGAAACCGCCCGAGTCCAGATCAAGTGTCAGAGTAAGTTTGCGAACGGCCACGGGTCTCTCCTAAGAGCCAACTTTTTGGTGCTGCATCCGCTTGAGAGCTTCCCAACCTTCACGGTCGAAGGTGCCAGCGAAATCGATTTTCTTTTTGACCGGGGTGTCGTGTTCTCGTTCCAGCGACTCCTTGACGATCTTTGAGTTTTCAGATGTCTGGCCGCCGATAAAGACGTCGAGCTGGCGCATGTCTTCCTGAGCTTGAAGACGTCGAATTTGTGCGAAGAGAGACCAGAAGGCGCGTATTGGAAGATCGAGAACTTCCCGATACGCCATTCCGTAGAACCGCATGATGGCGGCGAAGAAATAAGGGAAGTCGATACTTTCGACTTCGGCCCCTACTCGCTCGCCGCTAAGACGTTTCCCTCTGTGACTTCCTCTTCCGTGGTGGCGCGGATGAACTCATAGATCGCGTTCAGCTTGGGCATCTCCATGTCCATGACGCTCTTGCGTTCCAGACCGGGGAAAGCGCGGACGATAGAGTCCACAACAAGGGAGAAGGCTTCTTCGGGAGCCGCGTTCTCAGCGGACGAGATCGAGCGCATCTGCTCGATGAAGTCCTGCACGGAGAAGGGTCGCATCGCATATTCGACACCGCCGATGACGATGACTTTTTCGGAACCCGTTTCGAGGGTATCCAGATTGAGAATTTTAGGACTGGCCATGTGTGTCTCTTGATTTTTGGGGGTTAAGTCTGACCGGAGCGCGATGCCCCGGTCAGTCAAAACTTAGTGACAATTACGCCGTAGCGGTATCGTCGCCGATGGAATACAGGCGGTTGCCATTGTCCACATCGACATAGCCGGTGAATTCAACGGCGTAGATACGCTCTTCGTCGTGACGGTAGGCGAACTGAATGTCACCCGACGGAGCGGCGAGGAAAACCGTGAAGTTCTCATTCGCAGTACCGAGAGTCGGAGCGAGGACCAGTTCCGCAGCCGTATCACGCAGCGAAGTGCCGACACCGGAAGTCACGTCGATGCGCATCTTCGTGGCGTCAGTCCCGTCAATGACGAGTGTTGCACCCGGAATGACGGCAGCGAGGGTTGCCAGATTGTGTTCGGCCAGAGGGACGCGAACCGTCACCTGACGACCAGTAATATATTCATCGACCTCGGTTTCGCCGAATTGATCCACCATGATCTTCTTACGAGTCGTGGTGATATCGACCTCGACGCCGCCCTTGGTGTAACCAAGATCGGTGCTGTCGAAATCAACGGCGCAAGGACCGAGTTTGACGTTTTTGACGTCAGAAGCCATTGCAGTTCTCCTTATAGATTGGTTGAAGCTTCAATCATCGCCTATTGTAACATAGTCACTCAGCGTTGACTACCTATTCTGCCTTAGCTTCTCACGAAGTTAAAGTCGAAATTCACAGACGCCTCGTAGTAGTCGCCATCAGACCGAGGGAACACGGCTGGCAGGTGACGAGGTCTCAGATAGTTCACGTGGAGCGAGCCCACTTCCTGTTCGCCGATATCGAGCGCTGCCGAAAAGGACTCCGCGATCTCATAGGCGGCTGAGTAGGTGTCAGCGCGAATGATGAGCTGCAAACTGTCGTTGTGATAGTTCGGCAGCTCTTGGTCGATCTTGATGCCGGTCAAACTCAGGAACACGCCGACAGCGGGAGATACTCCCGCAGGAATGGTCTGACGAAAGACGCTGACACCCACAGGCGCTATATCCAGACTGCGCAGGTATGTGACGATGTTCTCAATCATCCGAATTTCTCCAGCTCTTCACGGATGGCCCTGATGACGTCCATCTCTCGTTCTTCGTAGGCACGTTCGAGGAACTTGGGGCCAACAGTTCGGCTCGACCCTTGATTTTTGATCTCAGATTGTTTGCCGAGATTGTAGTTCTGGTCTTCATGCAGCCAGCCGATATAGAGGTCGGTATCCACCCCATTGACCACACCGCCGATTTCGATGTTGTAGCCAATACGGTACTGGTTCCCCTGTCTCTCCACGATGCGGTGAGCGGCCTCTGCTTCCCCGGTTTCGAGCGGCGTTTGCTCGATACTGATCTCCATGATCTCCTGCGTCTCTTCTTTCAAAGCCCGACGTGCGTTTGCGCGCACTGATCGGTCGGCTTCGGCCCACAGGTGTCCGAGACTTTGTGGAGACAGACCTTTCCAGCGCAACCCCATTAGACTGGTTTTGCCCTGCGAAGGACGATCTCTTTGTGATGCACCCCGCCCCTGACACGCGTGCGCGGCCAGACGGCAATGACTTCGAAGAGTTCACCTTGGATTTCGGCAATGTCCTGCTTCAATATCGTCAGCGTCGGAGACACGAGGATCATCGCGCTACCCCCGATTTCCTGTGCCCGGCCACGAGAGGCAGACGAGTCGGCTCGGACAGAGGAACGATCCAGCACGAGATCGAGAGAGATCACGGAACACGGTTGCTCCACCGCCGTCATGTAAGACGGCTCTCCGTCCATATCGATGACAGGGAAGCCGTTCACGTCAATAACGAGGCCGGTGTGCAGAAATGTATTATTCGCCCTGAACATTACGGCAGTACCAATCTTGCTTGAGAGTTGGGATGGAAGATTGTATCGCGGATGGAGGCATAGGAGTCCGCAGGCTGGGCACCGAGCGAGATTCTCGTACCGTTGGCGTTGGACGCCTGATCTGGATGGTCAACAACCAGCGTCAGGAAACCCGCCTTTGCAGCGGAGATCATGAATGCTTCGTTGCCGACTTGGAGCAGCGTGTTGCGCCAGATTGCCCTGACGAATTTCCGGCTCTCGAACCGACGGCCAATCCTGTCTCGGAAATAGTATGACGCCTTCGTCTCGCCCTTCATCTGCACCCGGAGCTTCGCGGCGTTCAGAGATATCCGTTCAGAGTCGGCGAGCATATGCGTCTCGATCTGGAAGTCTTTGAACCGGGAGAGCACCTGATTGATGTCACGCTCTATCTGCGCACGCAGCTCCGTTTCCAGACTCTCCTTTGCAAGAGCGACAGTATCAAGCGTGAGCGCGCTCATATCGTCTCTGACGGTCGATCCGGTGTAAGACAGGGCGAAGCGGTCGGTCTCGTCCTGCGCGGCGTCATCGACGTCGTAGCTGATGTTCTCGATCTCGCCTCTCAGATAGACCAAGGCAATGTCGAGACAGGCGCGTTTCAGAGAGGCGCGAGACCTCATGTCCGCAGGGTTCCTACCGACTGCGTCAACAAGCGCGCCACGGAAAGCGCCCGTCATGACGGTGTAGCGCTCTGACGCCCTCTGAGCGGCCTCAGTGAGTTGGTTAGGGGTCATCTATGCCCTCGACAGGACATTGCGACGAAAGATGAAACCGCGAAGCTCCGTCATCGTCTCTCGCGAGACGGGAGTACGGATCGGCGGAATAGAGCGAAGGAACACCTTTGACTCGCCGACCGTCTCGGAGATGATACCCTCCTGACGCATATCACCGTACGGATCACCAGAGAGCATCACGTTCGCCTCAATGATCTGAGCGCGACGCAGGGCGCGCTTGAAGTCGGTAGGGAGCACGTCCTGCCATTCTTCCACGGTCAGCTCGTCGATATCAGTGACAATCGTATAGACGCCACCAGAGCCGGGCTCATACGAGTCGGTCCAACCGGTGATAATCTTGGAAACGTCGCTGCTGGTCTTGTACCGATAGTTCATCCGAATGAGCCGGAGATACGAGCTGGCCAAAGCCGACATTTGCTCGGCTTCCGTTGCGGCACTCCAACCGTCAATACCGAACATGTCGGACGCGGTGATCAAGGCTTCCTCGTAAGTCATGAAGCTATTTTGCATCACTGCCAGCAGCGATACGGCAGTGATCATATAGCGAGCGGTCGCAGAGAAGGTGCCGTCATCGGTGGTGAAGTAGACGTCGATGCGACGCATACCGCGTACCGTTCCCGCAATGAGGGCATTGTCGGCACCATCGACGGCGACATCGACGGTCAGGTCGCCGTTGGTGTAGGAGCCGAAAGCTCCGCGAGCGACAACCACGTCACCCACTTCATCGAACACAGCGTACTCAACAGAGTTTGCGGTGAGGAGCGTTGAACCCCCCGGCGCAGGCACGGCGACGGTAATTGTGACGGCTGTATCCGATTGGTATTCCGAGAACATGATAGACCCCCTATTGAGTGCCGCGCAGGGCGAGAATTTCATCGATCAGACCGGCGATACTCGTGCCCTTGACACCGAGAGGGCCAGCGATCTCACGGAGGGCCGCGATACCACCTTTGTCAGCGAGCGCAGACAGTTGGTCTTCGGTGTAACGGACGACCTCAACCACGGGCGTTTCGTCTTCGACGACGGAGGCCTCCGTGTCGCCCTCTTCGGGCTCGACACCACGTTTGTGGTAGGCAACGACCTCGGCAGACAGACCACGGGTCTCGACCATTTCCTGAGTCGGAGAGGCAATTCGAAGCTCATTGCCATCGTCATCGACTTCAACGAGACGGACCAGCGAGCCGATACGGAGCGCTTCGTAATTGCTCGCGATTTCGGCAATACCATCGACAAACAGCGCGGTACCCATGTTGCCGGAGAAACCTTTCCAGCCCTTTTCGTCGATACGAAATTTCATGATTTATCCTGTGATCTAACGAAAAAAGGGTGGGGTTTGACGCCCCACCCCCTTCGGAATACTACCCACTCAGTATTGAGTGATTAGATGTTCGAGATGCCGTTCAGAGCAGCCAACGACTTCGTGGACTTGAGCGCGAGGCCCGTGTACCACTTCATACGGTAGCGGAAGGCATCCTTATTCTGGACGGTGCCGATTTCCTCGAACACGACGCCAGCATTGTCGCCGCCATACAGACCGTGCAGGCCGTCGGCTTCGTTCATGCGCACGGCATAGATCGAGCAAGTGTCGTCATTCGTGCCGACAGTCTCGTCGCCGGGCAGGAATTCGTTGACGATGATAGGCACGCCATCATGCGAAGGAACACTGACACCGGTCAGGTTCTGAATTTGCATGTGGTCAGGAGTCGTACCACCCGAAGCGCGGACGAGCTGCTTCCAAGCACGCAGGGTGCCGGGGCGCATCACGAAGGCGTCAACACCGTTTGGCACAGCGTCCTTGAGTTCGTCGAGCATGGACAGGGACAGAGCGGCGCCATTGGTACCGGCTTCGATCTTCTGACCAGCGGCGACGAGATTGACAATACCATCGAATTCCTTGGCATTGGCACCATTGTCGCCGGTAGCGAAGGTCTGCTGGAACTTGCGCTTGATCAGCTTCGCCTTGGCAGCAAGCTGGATCGCGACTTGCGAGCTCGTGTCAGACATGGTCTGGATCAGGAACTTGTCGATATCGACGTCGCCAGCGAGAATACGCAGGTAGGCGGTGACTTCGGTGAACGTCGCAGCGCCCTCGGGAACGACTTCGTTCGGGTCGAGGAAGTCAACGGTACCGAGGGTCGTTTCGCGGTTGTAGACATAAGCCTTGCCTTCTGCACGAACGAACGGCAGCAGAGCGAAGGTGGCATCGCGGTCGATAATCTCTTCGATCACGCCAGCGATGAGTTGGTTATTCGAAAGCTTTTCGGCTTCGGATTTCAGCAGCGGCATCAGTAGCTCCCTGAATTTTGCAATTGCATCAAGTTGTCAGTCAACATTTGTACTATTATCGCCTATCTTGGCGGAACAGTCAATACTGAGTGACAATTTATCTCTTGAGGGCTTTAAGCCCGGCGAGGATAGCGGCTTGACCGGTGACTTTCGTGTCGGACCTGTCGCTATCGGTGGTGGACGACTTCGCGCCCGGCTTCATTTTCGACTTCGCGATACGCTCGAAGTCAGGATCGGACTTGATGATCTTTTCCAGAGCGGCTTCGAATGACATGCTATCGCCACGGCCATCGACCAGAGGCGTACGGTTGGTCGCGCCACGAGGCTTGTCATAAGCGACGATGCCGCTCTCAGTGACCTCGAAGTGATCGCCGTACAAGACTTCGACTTTCCCCGGAGTCAGGACGAGTTCATTCTGCACGAACGAGGAAGACGCGAACGAATTGCCGATAGACAGGCGGTTCAGACGAGAATTCGCCGTTTCCAGCTTGGAGTTCAGGTCAGTGACTTGGGAAAGCGCATCATTGATACGCTGGTCGTTCTCGTCATTGATCTGCTTGATGATCCGGTCGTACTCGCCCTTGCGTTCCATTTCCTTGCGCTCGTTCTCTTTGCGCTCGTCCATGATCTTGCGGTACTCTTCGGGATCGACGCCTTCAAACTGAGACAGCTTTTTCGCCCGTTCGTCGGCAGCAGACTCGGCAGCGCGCAGGCGCTCCTTCATCTTCATCTGCTCTTTCAGGAGCTTGGCGACTTCGTCAGTCACCTGACCGTCGGGTTTTCCGTCGGGTCCACCTTCGGAGGACTTGGTAGCTGCCGCCTTCGCCGCTGCTTCCGCAGCGAGGATGCTCTCGGCAGTAGGCTCGGTTTCTTTGTTTTCAGGTTCGGTGGTCATGTGTTCTTTCCTGCCAGTCTCTCGGCTCGGGTGAATTGATTGGTCAGTCTCTCGACCTAATCGGTGGAGGCTTTTTCGTTGGTCTTCTTGGTCTCGGTATTATTCTGTCCCTGCTTGTTATCTTTGGTCGGGACGACGAGACCGGGGATTTCCGAGACAGACGCCGTCTCAGAGTCGAGCTTGGCCAGAATGTCCGGCCAGCCGTCATCAATCTCTTTCGTGATCTTCTCGATGATCGTCTTCGAGAGGCGAGGAAAGAGTTTCTCGACCAGTGTCTTCATCTGCTCTTTGCGCACCATGTCTGGGGCATCGATCAGAGAGAGGCGCTGGGCAATTTCGAACTCGTCATACAGCGAGCGAACGTCGAAGTTCGCCGGATATTTGACCAGCTCCTCGTCGTCATCCTGTGGGGCTTCGGTCCATGCGGCGACGACCCTGATGAGACGGTTCTCGATGTCATTGAGCGCAGCGGCTTTCGCTGCGAGCATGGCGTTCATGCGCTCAAAGTCATATGCTTTCGCGACGCCGGACGAGTTATCGATACCGACGGCGTTGTCTTGTTTCGTGCGCTCACCAGCCATACCGACCGAGTGGTAGATTTCCCCAATGATCTTGTTGATCACGGAGAGGATCACGCCAGCCTGTTTCGGGTCAGGAGAGATGTACTGAGGGGCGATGGTGGCCTGAGCGTCATACGTAAAGATGCGCTTCGTGCCGAGTTCCATGATCTTTTCGGCTTCATCGTCGTCCGGCAGCATTGCTTGCGCTGGCATAATGAGCTGCGAGAAAGTCTGGTCCTGAATGATTGCGTCAAGGTTCGAGAGGTAGTTGGCTGTCGCGCGGTCGAGGTAGGCGACATCATCGATCAGAGACGGGGACGAGTAGCGGTTCTCATGGACGACGTGATCGCCGGGGACAACCGGGACCATGCCGATGTTCGTCTCGCCAGCCTCGGAAGGGATGACCGTCTTCTCACCGGTTGACTCATCGACTTCGATGTCGAAGAGCACCCAGTTGTCGCGCATCCAGAGGCGATATCGTTCACGCTCTGCGCCCGAGTCGAGAGGATCGGCGTCGTCACGAGCCGTCTCGCGGATCATGATCCAGACCAGTTCACCGAGATCATCAAACGCCATATCGAGCACGTTCTGCGGTTTGACGATGTAGGCGTAGACTCGGTTTCCGTTCTCGGCTTCTTCCGCGAGAGTACCCTCACCTGACGCCGTTGTATCAACCACGATGTACGGGCGACCGTAGACCGAGGATTTCTCCGCAACCTGTCGCATGAAGTGATTGATACTGCGGCCAGCGAGAGTGGCGCTCTTCCAGAACTTCTTGATCTGCGCAGGAGCGTCATCCTGCTTGCGAGCGATCTGAGCCTTGAAAATGTACTTGTTGACGATATCGACCACTTCGCGGGTGTGGTTGAACCGATAGGCGCGATCTTTGCGCTCACCAAATTCCCCGTCACCCTCTTTGTGGTACTTGAAGATATTCAGGTCGAACCAGTCAGGACCGCCACGGTACGTCGCTTCGCAAAACTCCCAGTGTGGAAGGCGAGCGTTATAGTCAGGATGACGACGGTCAAGCATAAGCTTGAGCGTGTCCTGTTCCTGTCTTTTGAAGTGCGAAAGGATTTCGTCGGCGGTCATTCAGAACTCGCAATTTATAAGTCAAAGGGAATTATACGTTATTCTTGACTGATAATCAACATCAACGGCTGACGCCAACAAGATCGGTACGACGTGCCGGAAAGAGGTACTCGACAGGATAGCCGATGGCATCGGCCATGTGCTCCATACCGGCAGACTTATCCACCTGCGCGGTGCCGGACTTGTAGAGCGTCTGTTCAAGGGATTTGATCAGTTCCTTGCACCGCTTATCGACCCGGATGCGGATCGATCCATCGGCAGAGCGCAGCATCGAGTTCACCGCGTTGACCCGGTCAGTGACGGCGGGGTGCTTGCGACGATAGATGATGTGCTTGATGCCCTTCTGCTTGAGCACGTCGAAGTTCGACTCGCCACGTCCCTGATTTCGATTTGCACCGGCAGGGTCAGGATAGACCGCGACCTTCTTCGCCTTGATGTGACGCCAGTACCGACGCTCGATCTCGTCAGCGATCTCGGCGACGTTCGATTGGGTCATGTGGATTTCGTCCACCACCCAAAGCTCTCGCTTCTCGCGGGAGTATTGCATGATCACAGCCGACATAGGATCGATGTTGAAGTCCATCCCGATAAGGATCGGCTGCGACGGATCGAGGTCATATGTTCCGACGTGGGTCTTGCGGTCGAAGGCGTAGTAAACCCGACCGGACATGGTCTCGAAGGACGCCTCGTACTCCTGCTTGAACGCCTTCTCGTGAAGGTTCCGGCGCGCAGCTTCGATCTCTTTCTTCGGGATGAACGGAGAGGTCGCCGTCGGAAACTGCCACGACGCCCAGTCTTCGTTGATCGTGTCGTCAGACTGCCCCTTGTCCCAAGCTTTGTAGAGCTGGTTGAACGACTTCGGCGTACCGATGATCAGAGCGTGGCCCTGTCTGTCGGTCAGCGTCGGATAGATAACCTGCTCCCAGACGCCTTCCTTGAAATCCTGAAACTCGTCGAGCACGACAAAGTCCACGCCGCGACCACGCAGCGAGTCAGGATCATCGGCACCGAGAAGCTGAATGATCGAGCCGTTGACCAACCGGACCTGCATCTTGGTTTCGTTTTTCTTCTTCACCAACCGGCGAGGGATAGCGTCGTTGAGCTCGTCCCACATGATGTCTTTGGCCATCCGATAGGACGGTGCGACGTACCAGACCAGAGACTTTGGTTTCTTGATCGCAGCCTTGATCAGCTCGGTACGCGAGAAGTGGGTTTTGCCCCATCGACGACCGGCGACGATCACACGGAAACGCTTCCGACTGACAGCGACTTGTGCCTGACCGGGGTGGAGTTTCAGGATATGCGGAGGGACACGAACGGCCATTAGTCGGCCCCCTCCTCGTCATCGAACGGCAGGACAGGATCGCTGGCCTCCTCCTCGTCCACCATCGCGATCATGTCTTCATCGGACAAGGTCACGGCGGCATCCGTCTCGAAGTTCCGCTGGATTGCATCGAGCTCCTCTGCCGTAAGTTCGGAGATGATGATCTCAGGCAGCTCTTCCTCGCTGATATCGTCCTTGTAGAGACCGAGGAGATGGAAGTTCTCGTCTCGCATGGTCGAGAGGACGGCTGCGGCTTTGCGCAGCGTTTCCATCTCGCCCTTGATGCCTTCGAGGGACTTCCCCGCCGCGTGCTGTTCCATCAGCTTTCGCATCGCAATGGACGAGATGGCGTCGGTGTACTTGAGATACTTCTCCTTCATCCGACCGGCGAGCTCAGCGGTACGCTGACGGTCAGACTTCTGCTGCTCGACTACCTCTTCGGCAACCTCGTGAGCGCGGACACCGCGCTTTGCACCGCGAGAGTTCAATCCCTGCTTGATCGCTGTGAGCGAGATGCGATACTCTTCCGAGAGCGATTGGAGAGTGTGAGTTCCAAGCTCCCATTTCGCCACTACCGCAGCCCATTGAGCCGCAGTAAGTCGGATGTATTTCTTTGTGGTACTGGACATTACGTTCCTTTCGACCGGGATGGTCGAGAGGCGCTTCATTCCAAAACAGTAACCGAAAAAACATAGCCCCTATATATATATATATTATTATATTATATATCTTATAGTATATTAGTTCTTATTATTAACGGGGGCTGGAATTCTCGGTTACGGTTTTGTAGCGCCTCTCATGGTGGTGTAAGCTTTCATCGTCGGAGCAAGCAGACGACGGTCTGATCCTCTCCGGCGTTCGATGTTTTTCCGCTCCATCAATCCCTTCCTCATGAGGATTCGGATCGAGTGCTGGATGCTGGGTTTCGTCGTCTCGTACGGGAGACGTTCGAGGAGCTGATCGATATCAATCCACGAACCGTCAGGGTTTCCCCGGATCAGGACGTCGAGGATTTGATACTGCTTGCTGCTCATTCTCTCGGCCATTTCAGGTCTCCAAATTCAGAGGTTCGTTCACGGCCTGCTGGTCAAAGGCGTGAATAGAAATTCTGGCCGGAAGTTCTCGGCCAACGTCAGGGTTCGTGTAGACACCGTAGAGAGGGCTCGCGATGACCATCTGTTGCGTCTGGTAGACCAGCTCACGGACAGGAAGACGGGCTACTCTCCGGTCTCCGAAGTTCTCGATCAGAGCCTTCCCGGTGTTCTCCAACATGGAGTGCTTCCGGTAGAACTTGCGGAGCTCGGCGATCAAGAAATCCCGTTCGACGTCCGGCTTGGACATGATCTCTTCGATCAGCCCTTCGGTGTCTGCCGGGTCGGCGTCGAACATGGATCGGAAAAACTTGATGCCGACGTCGTACTTGTTGCTCTTCATCGGCGGGCAGAAAACAAACCCGGCTTTCTGGGCGAATTGATTGTACTTGCTCATTGATGACTGGATTTCAATGAAGCGCTTGTTCTCCATCCGGCTCGCAATGTTGGTGAACCGGTATGCAAGCCCTGCCCCGCGATACATCGTGTCCACGACGCACCGGGCGACGATTGACATGTTCGCGTTGATCCACGTCATACGCTTCTGGTTCGCGATCCGAGTGTCACGGGCGGGCTTGAGTTTCGGAAACATCACGTGGCGCTCTTTGAGCAGCAGCTTCGGAGAGGCCATCATCAGAACACCGATGGTCTCATCATCGAGCACCAGCCGGTAGTAGTGAGCTCCCGGCGTTGTGCCATGCGCCTTGTAGTGCAAGCCTTCGAGCAGCAGCCAATCGTCGCGCGTACCCTTCTCGACGAACACGCGGTCGAGGAACGACAGGCGCGGAGGCTCCTCGCGTTTGTCTATCAAAAACGGCGTTTCGTGATCATCAAGCATGTTTGTCTTCATCCCGTGACGTCCAAACATCGACGCGATCTTGGAAGCGCTTGGTGATGACCATGTCCGGCCCAAGACCTTCGATCAGGTCGGTGTGAGTGGTGGCGACGATCAGGGTTTTGCCGACGCTACGAGCGATCTTCTGCGCGTTGTAGGCGACGACCTCAGCGGTGACGCGGTCGAGTACGGCCCCGAATTCGTCGGCCACCCAAACGTCGGCATCCTGTTCGAGCAGCTTGGCCAGATGGAACCGGTAACGCTGACCATCGGACAATTCAGAGGGCTTGCGAATGTAGAGATACGCGTCCGAGATACCGGCCATCGCGAGGAGCCGGGTTGCCTCGGTCATGTCGGACCCGAGCTGGTCGATGATGGGTTCGTCGGTGAACACCACGTCATCGATGATACATACGCGCTTCCCGGCTGCTGAGAGCCCAGCAGCGAGCTCTCGGAGCAAAGTGGACTTACCACTACCTGACTGCCCCGTGACGTACACCACGGAGCCCTGTTCGATGGAAACCTTCCAATCCTTGAAGACGACCCACTCGCGGTCTTCCAGACCGATACCGAAGGCTTCTGCCACCTTCATGACTCGATCCGTCCGCTTGACGCGTGATTGGAACTTCCGGTTGATGACGAGATCAGTCATTGGTGACGGCCTCCATGTGAGCCATCAGAGCGTCAGCGCCGGTCAGACCGGTAAGCTCTTCGATGCGCTTCATGAACAGACCGGCGACCTTCTGGGATCGCAACGGAAGACGCTTGATGTCGAACGCCTTCGAGAGCGAGATGTCAGAACCCTCGGCTTTCGCCGCCGCGTCCAGAACGTCATCGTCAAAGTCGGAGACGGCGGTGTCGATATCAGTGATAGCCGCGTCGCTCATCTCCCCGAGATCGTCCATAAGCATTTCAAGCTCACGGCTATCGAAGCCCATGACCGTGATGTTCTCGCCAAGGATGGACAGGCGTTCCAGCTCTTCGGAGAGCACATCAAGGTCGTATTCGGTGCTCGATGTCTTGTTCGCCGCAATCCGAAGTTTCGCAGCTTTCGCTTCCGAAATCCCGCGCAGACACCGAATAGGAACCTTCGTCCAGCCGAGCTTGAGGATGGCCTCGTACCGACCGTGGCCGGAGATAATCACACCGCCATCATCGACCGTGATCGGGTCATTCAAGCCCTGATCGGCGATGGACGCAGCGAGTTGCTCGATCTGCTTCGGAGGGTGTTTCTTGTTGTTGCGCTCGTATGGCTTGACGTCTGCGACGTCCCAGCTTTCAACCGGCGCATTTGAGATTTTATCGGTCATTGGCGTCTCTCAGATATTCATCGACGCCGAGGACGTCGCTCTCTTCGAACTCCTCCCCTGCGTCACAGTTCTTGCAGGTCCGCGTGAGCACTTGCTCTTCGCGCCTGACGCGGAAGTGGGTGCAGTCCATGCACTCGTCGAATTTCATTTCTTCACACTCAGTCATGACGTACTATTCAGCAGGAGATGGGCGAGCGCGGAACCAGCGTTCGTAGCGTCGTCGCCATCGTTGATGCCTTCGCGTGAGATCGTCTTCTCGATGACACGAGAGATAGATTCCGCATCGGCGTTCGGGACGCGAAACCGCAATTGGGTATGCGTCGGTTTAGGGCGCTCTTTCAGGTCGGCGAGCGTCTCATCCTCAGAGCCGTCGTCATCGTCGTCGGCCATGAAGTCGAGGTTATCGAGGTCGATCTCGGTGGAGCTGAGAATCTGTTCGATCTCGCCCTCGTCCATCGGCAGGAAAGCAGCCGCGATGATCGGATCGATACCAACGGACTCGAAGAGCTCTGCCAGCGCGTGAGCGTCATCGACGCCGTACCGAGCGTTATCGACGAGGCCAATCTTCTTCGCCCGGTCATCCTCGACAGGCCCGAGATTGACGACCGGGACCAGTTCGATCCCGAGCTCAACGGCGGCTTCCGTACGGTGCTGGCCACCGAGGATTTCGAGCTCACCCGAAGGCAACTCTCTCACTACGACTGCTGTGCAGAAGCCAAGGTCAGAGATCGACCGTTTCAGCTTCTCCATGTTTTCAGCGCCGACTGAGTTCGTATTCCACGGGTTCGGTTGAAGAATACCCGGATCAACCAGTTTGGTCTGCATTGTCACTCCAATACGTTGATAGTCAGTTAGTATTGGTGTATTATATAAGAAATACGGCTCCGCCTCAAGATATAGTGTTTCATGACAAGCAAAATCATACAGATCGCCCATAATCCCGT
>Ga0129324_10000742_pt1 | contig 22640 bp, 18 predicted proteins | sample CPBDNA_7_FD_96879 | JGI IMG/M metagenome (GOLD analysis project Ga0129324, IMG submission 96879) | Freshwater to marine salinity gradient microbial communities from Chesapeake Bay, USA - CPBay_Spr_15_0.2_DNA | ecosystem: Environmental > Aquatic > Marine > Coastal | place: USA: Chesapeake Bay... | reverse complement strand
GCCTGATTTATCTCCATTGGCAGATTCGCGGGCCTCTTGATCCAATAATATCGCTTTAAGTACGGCAACTAAGTTGCCTCGCTCGCCTTTGCCATCATCCTTAAACACTTGAGCGACTCGATGAATGTAGCTAGGGCTTGGATTGCTGGTAACGAGTTTTTGAATTAAAGCCTTCGACACGAACGGTGGTACGTTGGGGTGATAGAAAATGTTATCAAGAGCTTCTTCTAAATCTGCTTGGCCGCCAAGTCCTGCAGGCACAATGCCATCAGCACGCCTGACCCCCGGGTAATCAAGCAGCTTTTTACTGCCGTTCTCGTGGGCTTCGGGATAAAGCTGCATGGGCACTGCTAGACTACTGATGAAGTCACCACCCCAGTTCTCGAGTTCCGCTACGTTGTCGGCATGATCAGCGTATGTATCAGTGATACCCGAGCAATATCGGTTAATACAAGCATAACTCCATCCGGTAAAAACCCTGGCAAACCCAGAGATGGTTTCCTGATTATAGGTTGGGATGGCATTACCGCTACTATCTAACTTGACACTACCATCTTCGTTCAACAGCACTTGTCCGATGCTGAAAAGTTGGAGTACCTCGCGAGCGTAGTTTTCATCGGGTTGAATATTAGTCCCTTCCTGCTCGCGCTGATTACCCAACATCGATAAATACACCCCCATTGCAGGGTGCAATGTCACAGCTTCCAATAACTCTCGATAGTTGCCGAAGGCATTACGGGTAAGTGTGTCGTAAAAATCGGCAACCGATTCTACCTGCTCAAATAGTGCATCTTTATCGGAGACCACAAAAATTTGCGAGAGCGCCCAGGTTACTCGTTGGCGTAATTGATCTTGCCCATATATGGCGTGCTCTAACCATCCATAGAGCCTATGAAGTTGCTTGTCGTCGTTAAACACAAAATCCGGCGCGTTTGGCATAACTGGGTGGGCGCTCACAAAATCTGGCGCCAGGATACTCTCGATAATATAGGGGATGAGTAAAGAAGGTTCTATTGCGACTTGCTGATCAATCCAGTTCTCAAGCCCCGTTGGATTAGAGACCGTTTTCGCAAGTTCTGCGGCCGCCTTTGGTGTGGCACCCATCGTAGTTTGATTCAGGAATTGGTATGCGCGGGCGTAGTTCTCTGGATTGGGTGCTTGTTGGGCCTTTACAAGGAGCGGTATCGAGAGTTGGTTTGGACTTGATGGGGTATTAGCCGCACGCGAGGTTAAGGGTGTCAGAGCGACAGCTGTGACAAGCAGCATGACTAAAGCTAGCCACGCTTGCGACGAGTTCACGTTTGTCTTGAGAGCAAACACACTTGGCTTGTGTGTTATTGTTATTCGAGTGTTGCTCATATTCTAAGCCTCAGAATGCAAAGTAATTCTTATGACATTTTTTTAGTATAACCTACCAATATGTTCTGGCACGCTGGAAAACGGGGGTTCGTTTATGCTCTGTGGACTTCGGTAACGAGGGGTTGAGTGGGTATGCGTCCTCTCGCAGGTGTGGCTGAGTATCGGGCGCATCAATTCTTCGAGAATAATTCAGTGGGTTCGCACCCCTCAGATGCCGGAATGGAGAAAATAGCATCTCTAATTCTTGAAGTTATATCTGGCGGCGATAATTGAGCTTGAGTTTGGAGGGTCGCCGCTCCACTGTGGAGTGAGTCTTAATCACGAGAAGGCTAGTGTTTCTTTAGCGGCTCTCAAGACATATAGGCTCAATGGAGCGACAGAATGAGACGTTTTTTGGTCGATAGATTCAGTGACCAAGTAAGGAGAGACGTTATCATTGTTAACTATTACCACGGTATTTAGATAGGGCACAGGTATCCAATCTATGTAATCAGGTGCCAACGCTGGTTTTGCTATTTGCTGTGATGGTGTGCCTGAAATAATGGGATCGATTCCCATAATTCCGGGAGATGGCGGGGCCATTTCGCGCCACTTTATGTAAAGTGCGTTGAAATTGGTTTCGTAATAACCAAGCGCAGATAGAATCACCAGGGCTTCTAGGAGCTCATTACTGATTCCTCTGTCTTTGCTGATCAGACGCATGTGGTTTTCGTAGGACCCGCTATTTGCGCAAAATTTGATAGCCTTAGATGTGGTTTCCCGTAGACTCGATTCCAATCGGGGGTGTTGAATGTGGTTAATCTTCATCCACAATAGTAATCTTGCCGCATCCCAAATGTTGACGACATGGTATTCTAGTGAGGGACCCTGTAGCCTCAGATCACGCTCCCAGAATCCATCGCGCCACTGTTTTATCAACTTATATTTCTTGAAGCTCAGTCTGATTTTTTTGTAATAAACTCTATACAGTGCAGATCTGATGAATCGCGAGATGAGGCTGGAGCCCGAGTAGTGTTTGATGATTGCAGCCCGAATAATACTATCCAACGCTGATAAGGCTTTGTTGGCGACTTCTGATTTATCGAAGTAGTCATCCGCGCAATCAAGGCCCTTGCGGATAAGAGCTTCTGTATCGCCTTGCCCTGGAATATTCCGGATTCCCATATGGTTGGCAACGAGTAGTGTTGTGAGTGTATCAAGATGGGTGTTGAGAATGAGCATGTTATGAGGCGAGCTATTGCTGAAATGAATACCAGTCCATTTGGGGTAAAAACTCTGCTGGTTGTATTCAATAGAGTCGTGAAGAAACCAAAGACCATTACCGATTTTGTCATGAAAAGAGGCATGGCGAGCCAGTAACTCTTTTGTTAAATTTATCGAAAAGTAACCAAGCTCGAATACGATTAGACGAAGTGCAGTACTTGTAAATCGGAGGTGGGCTTCATCAAAGCCCCACATGCCATTTGACCAAAAATTGGGACTAGAGCCCGATAAATTGGCTAATAATCCTCTGCAGATACGTCTCTGAAGCATGTGGTCATTGGAATCTCGCGCTAAACACCAGAGTGACCAGGCGTCCATCTCCATTAAAAGGCCGTTCCGAGGGTCGACTAAATGGTCGCCATCAAAAAAACGTTCTATATCGTGTGGGAAGTCTATGACTGTGCAGCTCCCCAGAACAGTCACTTTCATTGTGTGCCTTGTTTCCCTTTTGTGTTCCGCCAACTCTGAATTTCATTCAGGATTTGTTTAATCTTTTGCAGGTGTGCTACCACAAAACCAAAGCCAACGAGTCCCCATGCGGCGTGAAGCATGTTTGGACCATAAGCCCGATAGGCCCATGGAGTCGCTAAAACCAAAAGAAGCGTTACAGACAGATATTGATAGCTCTTTAACCGCTGAAACTGTTCCCATAGATTACTCGAAAACTCGGTTCTCAGTAGGGCAAAGAGAGCGAAAGATAATGCTGTGCTAATGGCGGCGCCTTCTGCTCCCTTGATAGGCACAAGAATGTAATTACCGATGCAATTTGCAACGAAACTGATGAATGCAGCTAAAAATGAAAATCCTGTTCTATTGGATAAATTGATGCCTACAGCGGTGGATTCAGAATAGGTATAAAGCAGCGGTGGAAGTATACAAAGTATGAGCAAGACAGGGACAGCATCGTACTCCTTTGGGAGTATGAAATGAGTTACCCAGCTCAGTGCGCCTGTTGCAGCAGTCATTGCTAAGACTAGTATGGCAATCCAAAGGCTTATTTTAGAGACGAAGGCAGCCGCTTTAGCATGGTTAGTCATGCTATAAATAACCGGAGCCCAGACAGTTGCGAATATTATCTTTATGAGATTTGCGCCGTTAGCAAAGCTCGTTGCAACCGCATATAGCCCGACCTGCTCATAGCCACTCATTTCGCTCAGAAAAATTTTATCAACCATCGTTAAACCCCAATAAGCTGCTCCAGCAATTACTAGGGGGAGCCCAAAGCGGAGGTGCTCTTTTAGGTTGCTTTGGAGTTCTTGAGCCTTACTTATAGCGTTAATTCGAACTCTGACATTACTTAAGAGATAAAGAGTTCCTAACGTAAGCGCAAAGGTATGAGCGGCCAGTAGAAATGCGAACTGATTGATTCCCGCGATGATGTAGCCGCAGATAAGTACAGCGAGCATTACAAACTTGGGTAAAACTTGTGCTATTGAAAATAGGCTACCTTTTTCCTCCATTCGTGCTTTTAGCAGAAGAAAAGTTGTTACCAGCTGAGAGACCATTAAAATCGCGATGGCGACGCTAAACTTGGCTGATGGAACATCGAACAACCATAGAGATAACAGTTCAGGCGAAAAGAAAAGGAGAGCCGTAAGAGCGCAGCATAAAATGACTATGCCAGGTGACATACATTCAAGAAAAAGTCCTTCTTTATTAGAGCGATAGTGATAGTACCGGGCGTACGATTGATCTAGACCGAAAGTGAATAGAAGGCTTGCCAATCTGATAGCAACAAATAACATTGCAATTCTACCAATGTCACTCTGGTCGAAGATCCAGGCCGTTAGCGGCAGGCTGAGCGTACCTAAAATCATCGCACCTGCAGGGCCCGCTGCGAACGAAAAGACTGTTTTAGGAGTCATGCATAAGGTCGCTCTTGTGAATACTAATTCTTGACGAATTTACTTTTTCGGAGAGTCTTTTGACTACATTTTCTGTTCTTGTGAGGGCGGGTTCTCTGCCCCATATCTCGAGCGTTAAACGACGATTATGTTGTTGCTCGGCAAGACTAAGAGGTGTTCTTATCAAGCTGTTATTAGTTTTTAAGTCAGCTGTACTATTCAGAATGAACCCATAGTTTCGGAGCTCGCTCAGAGTTGGGTTTTCGCGCCTTAGAAAAAGCCGAGAACCCAAATACAGTATGCTGATAATATTTCCGAGTGCCTGTTGTCGAACATGATTCATTATCACAAAGCCACAGCTACTCAGAATCGCTAAGTAATCTTCGATAGCCATAAAATCCTTGATGACGGTTTGATTGTCAGCAAAAGCTTTGGTTGCGGCGATCGCAATTGCATCGGCATAGCTGGAGGGTGCCTCTCCATAGCTAAGGGGGATGAAAACGGTTTGTTCATTTGTGATCCCGGCTTCTTCTACAAGCTCGATGGCCTCTAGATGGTTACTGGTCCACGTTGCGCTATTTCCAATCAGTATATGTTTGCCAGAGACCCAGCGCTCGTCAATACCCAAAGCGTATTGATCTTCTACACTGCCGTAGTTCCACGGCAGGAACTCAGGAAGATGAAGGCCCGGTTGGGCTGACTCTAATGCCACGTACTCGCTCTCTAAGACAGGGGCAAAAAAATTTATTCGTTCAATCGCTTTTGATCTGACGAGCCTTGCAGGTTCGAGGATCCTCCGGGCTATATGTAGCAGTCGTTTCACCCAATGTTTTTTTGAGATGAGGTCGATCTTAAGCTGGCGTGTTAGTGGGAGGAGGAGCTGTAACTCATCGGCTGCAATGAGATCATAATAATCGAACCCCCAACCTATCCAGAGAATTGGCATTGCTGCGGGTTGTTTTAGCACGAATTCTGTAAAGTCATCTTTGAGCGAATGAAGGATGATTGCATCAAAATCCGATGTGTCACTTTGGGCGAGCTTTTGCGGATCTATTACTCTATCTACCTTGGATTTGGTGAGCTCTAATGTATCTAGTGCATGTACGATCCAAACGCTGTTGTGGGTATTTTGGATTCCATTGAATAAGGGCAACGCGTAATTTAAGAATTTGTTGTCAGTTGCAATATGCAACAGTCTCATATCGCTCATTTGAGCTTTGCACGCAGCTGCGCTTCAAGTTCAAGCAAGTCGCGCTTACGTTCTTTGATTCGGCGAGCGGGGTTGCCCGCATAGATCCCAAATTCTTTGCACGAGCGATTTACAAAACTCAAAGCCCCAACGGCAACCCCTTGTTCGCACACTATGCCTGGTACAAGCACAGATCCGGCGCCAATGATGACATGTTTGTCGAGCTTGACGGGTGCGGATGTGACGCCGGTGTACTCAGCAGGCACCATTGGGTTGGTCATGGACCGCCCGCTGTAATCATCACTGCTGCTATAAATAGAAACCCGCGAAGACAGGTTGCAAAAATCCGCTAACGTGATTGCTTCTGCGCCGATCAGGGAGGTATGCACGGCGATATGGATAAAGCTGCCTAGTGAAATGCCTCCGGCACCCGCCGACAAAACACAAAAGTCGTCTATTCGAACGTTGTCTCCCATGCTGATGTTGGCGCAATTGTAGAAGGATGCTCGATCTGAGAGATTGACGTTGACGCCAACTGATTTAAATCCCATCGCGTCAATTTGTGCTCGGGTTAACACACCCATGGCTCACCTCTTAACTAACTCTATGACCCGCGTTATATCGGCGTCTGTCATCGAGGGATAGATTGGTAGGCAGAGAATCCTGTCGGCGACATGGTGCGCTACAGGCAGATTAACAGGGTTGGCCGATGGCAAGGAGTGATACATTGGGAATGTCGTGATCAGAGGATAGAAATACCGTCGGCTATAGACCCCGTGCTGTTTTAAATGCTCGTACAATTCGTCGCGTTTTAGCGGATAGGCATCGGTGACTATGATTGGAAAATATGAGTAGTTCGAGGTAACACCATCGAGCTGGGGTGGCAACACGATGCTGTCTAAGTCTGCGAAACCCAGCCGGTAGCGCTTGTCTACTGACTGTCGTTGCTCAAAGATTTGATCCGCATACTTGAGTTGCAATAATCCGAAGGCGGCATTGATTTCACTCATTTTACCGTTGATGCCGGGGTCTACGACACTGACTTCGTTAACAATGCCGAAGTTCTTGAGATTATTGATTCGTTGCTTGGTCTCTTTGTCGGCGCACACTATGGCCCCGCCTTCGAAGGTGTTGAATACCTTGGTCGCATGAAAACTTACTGCAGCTAAATCGCCGTGATTAAGAATGCTGCCTGACTGATCTTTAACGCCGAAGGCGTGGGCGGCATCATAAATTATTTTCAGTGAGTAGCGGTTGGCTAAGGCCTCGAGGGCATCGTGATCGCAGGGATTGCCGTAGCAATGTACGGCGACGATTGCGCGTGTATTGGCAGTGATGGCGGCCTCTACTTTAAGCGGGTCGATATTGTAGGTGGTCGGGTCGATATCAACAAAAACGGGTGCACTGCCATTCCACAGCAAGGAATGCGAGGTGGCAACAAAAGAATAGGGTGTGGTTATGATCTCGCCTTTCAGATCAAGCGACTGGAGGGCGGTTAACAGTGCGATAGTGCCATTGTTAAAGAGCGCTATTTCTGGCACGCCTAAATAGTCACACAAAGCGGCTTCCAGCTCTTGGTGAAGTGGACCGTTGTTGGTGAGTACTTTTCTGTCCCAAATACCTTCTAAATAAGGCATAAACTCTTCGAGCGGGGGCAAGAAGGGTTGTGTGACAAATAAATCCTTTTTATTCATAACAGATACGACTGCTCCCCGCGGCGTGGTGCATTGATCCAGCGTTGCTATCTTAACTGCAATTGCAACTTAATACAGCGTAGTATAACGAATTAGCTGTATACTCGAGTTTCGCGGAGCTGGCTCTTAGTGCTACTAAGATAGTGGCAAAGCACGTAGAATTGACGTTTCAGAACTGGTTTTTGCGAGGCCTATCGGTGTCGCTTAAGTGAACAGAGTGGCGCCGTTGTGCGGCGTTGGATAGCGTATCCTAATGCATAGCAGTCTTGGTTTATCAAAACTTCGTCTCATATTTCTTCTGGTAGCCAGCCTAGCCGTGGGTGGCTTAGCCGGCTTGATGGCTGTCGCTCTTTGTGCGTTAGTGATGCGGTTCGGTGGTAGTGAATCCCCGGACAAGCACGGTATATCCCTACTACAATCAGTTCGGGTCGGGGGCGTGCTGATCGCGATCTATCTGGCTTTATACATTGGCTATCAGTACTTGTTCCTCAACACTTCTCCTGTGACCTCGGATGTTCTTTTTTGCACTGTGGCCAGCATAAGCTTTTTTATGGTGGGTTTGCAGGAGGATCTGAAAGGTAATCTAAGCGCCGTCGTTCGTTTTATTCTGATGTTGGCCTTAGCCGGAGCCATAATATGGCTCCGGCCTGATTATCGATTGGTGTCATTGGGCGTGCCGCTGCTTGATGAGCTATTGCTAGGTAGCTACGTGGCGACTGTCGTCTTTGCCGTTCTGGGATTGGTTTTTTTGGCAAATGCGTTTAATACAGCCGATGGTGCAAATGGTCTTGCATCGGGGGTGGGTGTATTCTGTGCGCTGGGGCTAGCTCTGGTCTTGCCGGCCGATATGCAGCTCTTCATGCGCAGTGTCGCGGTGAGTTGCTTGTTGTTTTTAATTTACAATCTCACCTCTGGCCGCTTCTTTTTGGGGGATGGCGGCGCTTATTTGCTTGGTGCAGCCATTGGGCTATGTGCAATTCAAGCTTCGAACACGGCCGCTGCGTCCACTTGGTTCTTGTTGTCACTGCTGTTTTACCCTGTCGCAGACTTGACCTGGAGCGTGATCCGTCGGATCGCAGTTGGCCGTTCTCCTTTAACAGCCGATAACGGGCATTTGCACAATTATGTCTTCGACTACGTGAGTCAGCTTGGCTTCACTCCAAAACGAGCAAATACGTCTACTGGCTTGGGCCTTGCGATATTGTTTTCAGCAGTACCTTTGGCTTTATTTTATTTTTCGCGTTCGTCGGGCGATGAATTGAATTGGCTAGCAATTTATGCCAGCATGTGGGCTGTATATTTGTTGATGTGGGTACTTTTATCGACTTGGCGGACAATAAAACTTAGACCTAAGCGCCTCGAAACCTAACAAGGGTCTCAATTAAAGTTTGTTAACAAGTTACAATGGCATTTCAATGGAGATGAAGTCTCTGTATACTAATTTGTTATTGTGTGAGTTCGACTAAAAGGTATGAAAATGAACAAGAAATTTTTGGCAGGCATGTTGTCCGCTGTGTTGGCCTCACAGGCGCTTTGGTCTATTGCCGACGAACCTGTGACAGGATCGGCTACGCCAGCACCTGAAACTGAGGCGCCGGCTGAGCAGCCGACCGCGCCTACGCCCGCTCCTGGAACGATTGCGGGTATGCCCGTCGCTACCGCGGCCCTTGTGGGTCTTGTTGGTCTAGCGGCTCTTGCAGCTGTAATGGATGATGATTCCAAGAAAGGTGGTACAGACGGCGGTACTGATGGTGGCACAGACGGCGGTACTGATGGTGGCACAGGCGGTGGCACAGACGGCGGTACTGATGGTGGCACAGGCGGTGGTACAGACGGTGGTACAGACGGTGGTACAGACGGTGGTACAGACGGTGGTACAGACGGTGGTGATGATGGTGGCACCACAGGTACGACTGGCACCACAGGTACAACTGGTACTACAGGTACGACTGGCACCGCAAGTGCAGCTTCTACGGGAACAGGCAACTAAACTCGTTTCATCAGGAGCATTCAAACAAGGCACTCCGGTGCCTTGTTTGCGTTTGGGAGTCGAATTGACGTGGCTTCACTAGTCAGAATCTGTGTGTTTATTGTGTTCAGTATCTCATCACTGAGTCTGGCATCGGATTATGGCACTACCGGTCTGATCGATTTGCCTTCTGCACGAATGGAAGACGACGCCACCATTAAGATTGGAGCTGCTTTCGATGAAAGGCACCGTTCTTATATGCTCACGTATCAAGCGACACCCTGGCTAGAGGCTACCTTTCGGTACACGGGTTTTGAGCAGTTTTTCTTTTGGGATCGTAATTACGAAGTCAAATTCAGGCTGCTAGAAGAAACGGCAGATCTACCTCAGCTTGCCTTGGGTATTCGTGACATTGTGGGTACCGGTGTTTTTGGCTCTGAGTATCTCGTTGCGTCTAAGCGATTTGGTGCCTTGGATACGACCTTGGGTGTTGGCTGGGGGCGTCTAGCTGACGAGGGGGTATTCTCAAACCCTCTGATAAATCTTTCTGACCGGTTCGCGCAGCGCGAGATCGATGCCGAGTTCGGGGGTGAGCTTGCCACGGGTTCTTTTTTCTCGGGTCCCAATATGGGTATCTTTGGTGGCCTTGAATACGATTTTGAACGTTGGCCGGTAACCCTCGTCGCTGAATATAATCCGGATCAATATTTGATCAATCAGGTGAACGGCGAACTGCCGCCTGCGTCGCCATGGTCATTTGGAGCGAAGTGGGAGTGGGTTCCAGGCGTTGTGATTTCGCTATCGCATCAACATGGCGAAGAGTTGGGTCTGTCTATCAGTGCTGCGACGAACACGAGCAGTACGCCACCCCGCTATCGGCAGCAAGGGTTTATCTCTGCAACAGATATGCAGTCTAGTGACCTGCCTCCTCAAATTCGTCAGTCAAATTGGTATGACAAGCTCCTGTTCGATATGGAAAGGTCGGGCTTATTCTTGGTATCCGCACGTTTGCATCCTGAAAGTAGCAGTGCAGAACTCATTATTGGGAATAACTCATACGCGTTGTGGGCCGATGCCTTAGCTCACGCCACTGCGCTTGCGGATCTTCATCTACCCGCGACTGTTAGGTCCATTTATTTCGTGATAGAGGATGGAGGCCATCGTCCTCTCACAGTCCGAGTGGCGCGCCCTTCGACGTCTTACTCTCAGGATCCTGCCGATCTTGCTAATCGCCAACTCATTTTGCCGGGTCGAAACATCGACACGCCTATGGGTGCGACCGACTTTGTGACCGGGAAGATCAATTTCACTTTAGAGCTGGCCAATCGTGTCCAGTTATTCGACCCCGACGATCCACTGAGATATCAATTTTATATTGATGTTGGGGCAAACTACGCTTTGAGTAATTACACTTCGATCGAGGCTCATTACAGCTTAGATATCGAGAACAACTTCGATGAGAGTCGCCGGGTCGAGAGCGACTCGTTGATAGAGCCGGTTCGGACCAATATTGTGAAATATTTGGTTGAAGGAGCCTCGGGGTTGGATAGCTTGTTTGTTCAAACTCGAAATTCGCTGTCGTCGGATATTCACTACCGTCTTTTTGGGGGTGTTTTAGAAGAGATGTACTCGGGCGTGGGTGGAGAGGTTCTGTACCAGCCTTTTGAATCTCGTTTCGCATTTGGTCTGAGTCTCAATCACGTGAAGCAAAGAGATTTCGATAAGAGCTTCAAGCACCTTGATTATGAAACGACTACTGGATTTGTGAGTGCCTATTGGGCGACTCCTTTCTATAATTTTGATTTAGCCTTGCATACAGGGCGATACCTGGCCAAGGATTTCGGCAGTACCTTTGAGGCGCGACGTACCTTCCCCAACGGCTGGCAAATTGGTGTTTGGGCGACTTTCACTGATGTTTCCGCAGAGCAATTTGGTGAAGGTAGTTTTGATAAAGGATTTTTCTTTCGAGTCCCCTTTAATGGGTTTGCGGGCCGCAACTCAAGAGCGAGCTATGCCACTAGAGTTAGACCAATCCAGCGCGATGGTGGGCAGCGGTTAGAGAATCATTCGGGGAATCTTTGGTGGGATTTGCGTGACGCACGGCACGACGTATTCTTAAATGCTGGGGAGCGAGCGGTGCCATGAGTGAACTCATAAAACGATTATTATGGATGTCGAGTTTGGTTTTGCTCGCCGGTTGTACGGTGAGTTTACCCCAACTTTCGGCCCTCAGGGCGGCAATAGCTACCGCTCCTACCGAACAATACGATGCTTATGAATGGGTCGTCAGTTACGGGAACCGTCAGGTTCCGGTTTATGCAATCATCGGAAGTGGACAGGTCGTGTTTGCCGACGCCAATAATGTCTTGGTGACATTTGATGGATGGCGTATTCGGCAAGCCTCTGGATTGATTGAGGGCGATCAGTTTGCCGTTCGCTCTTATGGCGATGATCGGATTGTCGTCACGAATCGATTTAAGACCTTAGATCTAGAGTGCTTGGATTGGGTTGTGAGAACGGCGGATAATGAGTCGGGATCCGTATGGGAGAACCCATGCGTCGACCGTTGGACAGGTCGAGTTTACACCAATAGCATTGTGGTCGACGCTTCTGGTCAAATTAGCGAGATTCATCAGGTAATCGATCCGGATGGAAAGTATGTTAAAGTGACGAAGCGAAAAGATACGGATAATTCGGGCTGACTCGGAGTCTGCAGTGACTATGAAAACAACCTCTATGATGGCGATGGCACTTATTTTTGCCTCGTTTTTTTTCAGTGACACGGCGCGAGCACAACCTCTGTCGGCCAGCGTTATCGAGCAACTTCAAACCCTGCCGCTGGCGCAACGTGAAGCACTTGCTCGGCGCTATGGGGTTAGTCTTGATCAACTATCTAATCAGCGTACGTCTGCCACTCGTCTTGCCCAGCCTGGCCAGCCTCTTGAGGTTTATGAATCCCTTGACCAGCAGTTGGCCCGCGAACTGCAAGCTCAAAATCAACCATTTTTTCGAGCGGATGATCGAGCAAATGATGACGAAGACGTAACTCGAAGATTTGGACTGGAACTCTTTAACCAAGAGGTGAGCACGTTTTCACCAACCGACGATAGCCCAATTAGTGATGATTATGTCCTTGGTGTGGGTGACGAACTCATCATTTACTTGTTTGGCAAAGAAACCGCAGAGTATGTTCTGCAGGTCAACCGAGACGGTTTGGTCACGGTGCCGGGCTTGGGCAATATTGTGCTGGCTGGGACGACCCTTCGTGACGCTAAGTTATTGATTTCGAACCGCGTCGAGAGCCAAATGATCGGGGTTGAATCGACCGTATCGCTAGGGCGGTTGCGCGCTATTAGCATTTTTATGGCTGGAGAAGTCTCGACTCCAGGTGCGTACTCGGTTTCAGCAATGACGACTGTCACGCAAGCACTATTCCAGGCTGGCGGTGTTTCGGAGATTGGCTCTTTACGAAATATACAGGTCCGGCGCTCGGGACAAGTGATAGGCGTATTTGATGTCTATGATTTGTTGATGCTAGGTGACGCCTCAGACGACATTCGTTTGCAGTCGGGTGATATTGTCTTTGTGCCCCCATACAGTGCGATCGTAGAGGTTACTGGTGCAGTTAAGCGGCCGAGAGTTTACGAGATTGAAGGTAATGAAACCTTGCGTGAGTTGCTTGACATGGCCGGCGGTATCACACGAGATGCGCACGAGAGGCTCGCGAGTATTAGGCGGCTAGGTCCTGATACGGGGGTGCCCGAAGTACTCAATGTTGATTTAACGGATCCCCAACATTTGGCTGAAGTTGTTAAAGCAGGGGATGTGCTGTTAGTCCGTGAGCGCGGTGATGCCTTGCAGAACTCGGTGATGGTGCGGGGGGCTGTGTATCGTCCAGGCAACTATGGCTGGGTTCCTGGCATGCGCATCAGCGATCTTATTCAGAACCCAGAGCGTGATCTGATTCTTTCGGTAGATATGGATTACGCGTTAGTTGTTCGCATTAAAAATGTTCGCCAAGATATCGAGGTGCTTCAATTTAACCTGGGGCAGGTTCTCAGCGAGCCTAAATCCGAAGGTGATCTGGAGCTGCAGGCGCGAGACCAAGTTCTAATCTTTAGGCTCCCCCAAATCGAAGTGGATGTTGAAACAGGCGATGACGAATTTGGTGTTGCCCAAGATCAAGATGGTCGGGGCCTTGCAACAAACTTTGATCCGCGTTTTGCTGATACTCTATCTCGCGAGCCTCTAGATCGATCCTCCCAGATTTCAGCTAATGTCGCTCGTCGTAATGATCAGAATATGCTGATTGAGAGCAAGGAAGATAGAGCAAGCAGAGAGAAAAAAGAAGAAGAGGATGCGGCTTCTCGAGCAGAGCTTTTAGCGCCCGTGATTGAAAAGCTCAGGTTGCAGGCGCGCCAGCAGGAGCCTGCGCAGGTGGTTTCGATATCCGGCGCGATTCGGGCACCAGGTGACTATCCTCTGGTATCGGATGCAAATTTAGCTCAATTGATATCTGCCGCGGGTGGTCTTAAAGATAACGCATTTCTCAAAGCTGCAGAGCTTCGCCGATTAAGTTTGGGGCCAGATGGCGAGATTATTGTGAATTATCAGATGGTCGATTTAGAGCAGGCCTTGGATGCGTCGCAATCTGCTACCCTAACATCCAGAGATCACCTAACCGTGCGGGAAATTCCTGATTGGAATCCGACCGAGTCGGTCAATGTTACTGGTGAAGTGAGGTTCCCAGGTGAATATCGACTCCAGAAAGGTGAGACTTTGGTTGATCTGATTGAACGTGCGGGAGGCCTTACTTCAGATGCTTTCGTTGAAGGCGCTATGCTGAAAAGAAAGTCAATTGCTGCACTTGAGCGTGCTCGCGCCAAAGAGCTTGCTGCCTCTATCCGTCAGTCTGTTGCGTCGTCGCTACTGACTGAAGAGGTGCAGACTGTAGCCTTGTCTGAGCTTGATTTGATCACTCGAGAACTCGAGTCCTTTCAGGGACAAGGGCGTTTACTTATCGATCTCCCTGCCGCACTCTCAGGCGATCGTTTAGCTGATATTCAACTCTTTGATGGTGATTCGTTAGAAATTCCGCAGGCTTCGTCTAATATTACAGTTGTGGGCGAAGTTAAGCGCCAGGGTACGCACAGCTTTAATAGTACAATGAGCGTCAAGGATTACTTGGCAATGTCAGCGGGCTTAACTGAACGTGCTGATTCTGAGGCAATTTATATCGTTCGAGCGAATGGATATGTCGATACCGTCGAACGCTCACTGTGGAAGTTCGGTCGACAAAGCGTAAGTTTGCGTCCGGGCGATACGATTGTTGTGCCTGTGGACGGACGTTACAAGGAAAGCTTGGTTGCCTGGCGTGATATCACGCAAATCATCTATCAGGGTGCCGTTTCTCTGGCAGCCGTTTTAGCCCTGTGAGGATGACGAATGAGCCTAGATAACAGAGAACAGCGCGCGGTTTCACACCAGTCTCTCGCGGCGGGTGCCGAAGCTGACGCTCAAGTATTATATGAATTGATATCGGTACTGTGGCGCCACAAGTTTGCTCTGATGCTGATCATCTTCATTGGGATGGCGTCGGGTGCGGCATGGCTGTATCAGCAACCTGATTACTATCAATCGTCTGCATTACTTGCGCCAGCAGATCCACAAGAGGCGTCTTTTGGGAGCAACTTGCAGTCGCTTGGAGGATTGGCAGGACTGGCTGGCGTTGGTCTTAGCGGGAACGGTCTGCAAACCAAGACGCGGCTGGCCATCGAAGTATTGCAATCTAGAGCATTTATCGTCTCGTTTATCGAGCGTTATGATTTGTTGCCTGAGTTAGTCGCAGTGAAGCACTGGGACCCCGTCAAGTCAGAGCTGGTCTACAATTCAGAGCTCTATGATCCAGCGGCTCGTGAATGGACCCCCGATGCCAAAGAGGCAGAGGGTTTTTTATCGTTGCAACGCGCTTTTGAGCGATTCTCTGATGCAATGACGGTGTCAGAGCTCTCTGGGGGCTGGGTCAGTTTGCAGATTGAACATGCCTCACCCATCGTGGCGCAGCAATGGGTCGATTTGCTGACACAAGACCTCAATATTAGTTTAAAGCAGAAGGAAGTGGCGGAGGCGGAGCGTTCGATCAGTTATTTAAGAGATCAAATTGAGAAAACGCCACTCACAGAGCTCAAAGTGATGTTTTATGAGCTGATTCAAGCTAAAACTGAAACAGTTATGTTGGCGATGGCCCGGCCAGAGTATATCTTCCAGACTATCGATCCGGCGATCGCCCCCGAACAGCCAGCCGGTCCGAATAGATCATTAATGCTAGCTATCTTTGCGGTGCTATCAACCATAGTTGCAGTCCTGGCCGTGCTCGCAAAGCACTACGTGCTGCCGCTCAACCGTCGCTAGGAAGGGCTATTTGGCGCGCGATTGTCATCATTTAGTAGCGCCAGATAGGCCTGCTTTATGCCACTCCAGGTGTATTTTGCGATCGCAATGTCTCGCAGGGCTGCCCCAGAGTTATGTGCCAGAAATTCGCCTTTCGAGAGCTGCGCCGATAGGTCCTCGGCCGATGCAAAGTAACCACCACGATTATTCATGGTCGCTCTGTTGTAATCGCAGTCATAGGCGAGTATTGGTTTTGCAAAGTGCATCATTTCCACCAGTGATGGATTAGTTCCCCCGGCGGAATGGCCATGCAAATAGACTTTGCAATGAGCTCGGTAAGAAAATAACTGCGCGAGGTCGTAGACTGGGTCGAGCAGCTCAATTGAGGCATGATCCGCGTAGCGTCGACGTAGGTCTTTTCCGTAGTCAGAATTATCCCAATTGCCGACAAACTTGATGGATTGATTGCTCGTTAAGCAAGCATCGAGGATAAGGTGAACGTTATTTTCGGGCTCGATGCGACATAATGCGAACGCATACTCCGCTGGTATATCATGCTTATCGGTAGTTTGGATTGATACGGCGTGATCGCCGCCATAGGCAATTTCTGCCGCCTCAACACCGTATTCATCTTTGACATAGGCTGCAATCGCCGCATTGTCGGCGATAACTCGGTCCGAGAACCTCACCGCCAGATGCTCTGATAATTTTAAAAATAGCGCTGCCCAGCGCCCCCATTTTTGACGTCGCCATTCCAGTCCGTCGATATTGACCACGATATAGAGGTTCGGACGTATCAATTTCACCAAGGGTAGAATTAACGCGCCAGACACTCCCAGAATGAGCAATTTATTGCATCCCTTCCAAACCGCATGCAGTACGCTCAGAATATCGTAAGGAATACTCGTGACCCCATTGGCAGAGAGCGGCAAGTAAATTAGGTGCGCCTGTTTATAGGTCACTTGCTGTGTCGAATACGCTTTACGTGAACAATACACTCTGGTGTCGAAGGGCAGTGGTAATAAGTTGTCCACCAAAGATTCGAAACCGCCATAGCAAGCTGGCACCCCCACAGTGCCTATGATTCCGAGCTTAGTATGCTTCATGCGTTAGCTTCTCTATGATTTTTTGTTCGAAGGTGAGTGGCGAGAATAGCGTCGCTTTTTTGAGCGCTGCAGCTCTGAACTCCGCGTAGCGCTCTGGCTTGTCTGCAAGTTCTAAAATGGTGCTCTCGATTCTCGGAAGGTCTCGTGCTGAGATTAGAAAACCATCTTGCCCATGGCTTACAATCTCTAGTGGACCGCCAATAGGTGGTGCGATGACGGGTACACCGAATACCATCGCCTCGATCAATGTGAGCCCAAAGGTCTCGATGAATTCATCGGGATAGGACAGATTCAAAACCAAGTGCGCTGCTTGGTAATAGGGAGCGGTTGAGGGCGGACGGCAAATGATCGTGAGATTTGGTCGGCTTTCAGCTTCACGGAAAGCGTCTCCAATCGCCTTATCTTCATTGATGAGCAGGGTTAACTTGAACTGTGGTCGATCAGCCAGTCGATCGGCGAGTTCTAGGAACGCTGGGATGCCTTTAAAGGATTTGAGTGATGCCAGCATAAGAAGATTAAAAGTGTCTTCAAGCGGCGGGGCAGGCACTGCTTTGACCCATTGGGCTAACGCTGAATCATAGGTATTGTGTATCACGCTACATCGTTTGAAGCGGGCAGACTCAAAAAATTGTTGTTGCTCTTTAGAAACAAAAATCACCTCAGAGGCGGTGTTGCGGGTGATCCAAACAATGACCTTGTGAAATAATTTAGGCTTGAGCTCTCGCTCGTGCACATGAACCACTAAGTATCGTTTAAATAGTCTGGCGAAACACATAGCCCCTATGGGGAGTAGGGTGTTTACCCAAATGATATTCGCGTGTCGCGCGTCTTTATCGAGGCAGAGTTTGGCAAATAGGATGATCTGACTGGTTACAAAATAAAGAAGTCGACTGACAATAAAAGATTTGAACCGATAGGGATAGCGACAATGCTCAATATGAGTTTGACTCAACACACCATCTGAAGGGCTTGCCGTGCCCCCAGAGCCCACATAAAGTTTTCCAAGAAGGTCGTATTTTTGAGCAATCTCAATAACGCTTTTTAAAACACGAGGGCTGCCCGAAGCGTCATTTAAGAGGTGTACAAAGATGATCATTCTGAGCCGCGTGATCCGATGACTTTCGCCGGGATGCCGCCGATGATCTGGTTGTCGCTGAAGGACTGGTTAACTACGGCTCCGGCAGCGATCACACAACCATCGCCAATATTGGCACCGTCAAGAATTGTCACTTTTGCACCAATCCAGCAGTTTTTACCAATGGATATACCTTTGCGAGTCACCCCTTGCAATCGGATCGCTGAGCTTATGTCATCGAAATTGTGATTTTCTGGGTGAATGCTCAAATACGCGCCGGTAATCGTATCATCGCCAATTGTCACCGGCCCTGCTCCACCAATATGAGCGTATTCGCCAATGGCGACGTTGCGTCCAATAACGATAGAGTCGCCCAGATCCGAGAGCGATCCCGAGACCTTAACGAATGAGTATGCGCCGATCTTTGAGCTATCGCCGATGGTGAGGCCATGTCGAGATAGGCAGTCGACGAGGCAATAAGGTCCGATTTCGACCCCTTTGCCCAGAAAGAGTTGAGAAGGGTGGCGGACTCGCGCACTGCGGGCCAGAAAAACGCCTTTGCGAGTCAGTAGCACCCCTCGTAGATAGTCTATTGCTCTCGCGCCGATGAGCCGAAGCAGGTAGCCCGCGGGTACATCGCGATCAAACGATATGGGCCGGCCTTTCACTCGAGATAATAAAGAAATAAGCATACCGTTAGACTTGTAGTTTGTGATCTTGTGAGTTGCGATCAAATGTTTTAATAGCGGGTATCGTACACCCTTGCGGGATTTGTGTAAGTACTACGAGCGCTAAGACAGTTTGCAGAAATAGTCCAGAGAACAAAACGTGTCCAGCCAGCGCAGAGTGGGCTAGCAGCAGCCCGATGGGCAACAGTAGCCATCTGTTCTGATGACAGCGTGACCAAAAAGAGGCCCAGAGCAAACCGTAGGCCGCGAGTCCGAGTAATCCAAACATAAAAAATAAGTCGAAACCGTCGGCTTCAAGGAAGTCGACTACGCGCACACTATCCGTTGCTTGCGGACCTATGAATATCCCCTGGCCGATTAAGAATCGGATGACCGAGCCATCTGCAGTGAACTGTTCAAAGGCTTTTTGAATGAACTCGTTTCTACCACTCACAATGAAGCGAACCAAGTCACCGTCTGCTTCTACATAGCGTCTTATCATGATCTCGCCTATGACATTGAAAATATCAATGAACATGACGTAGAACTGCCAAAGCGCCGCGGTCAATGCCAGTAAAATGAGCCAACGTATAGAGGAGTGCCATGCTAGGAATAAAAGCGTGATGGCGCAAAAAAGAAGAGATGCTCGAGATCCGATGCAGACTAGCCCGAGCACAAGTAAGCCAATAGTGGGTAAGCTTGTCTGTAATAATCGATAGTATCGAGCGACAGCGATCATCAGTGTGCCACTGCCCAAGTAGGCGCCTATATCGTTGCCTGAGGGGAAATACGATTTGGTACCGAAACCACCGGAGCCGTAGGTCGGCTTTCCGATGTCCGCAAGCAGTGAAACAATAATAACGACACTCATTGCGATAAGGCCAAGCTTAAAACTGTGCGCGATTTCACTACGATCAAGATCATCGAGAGTGATCAGGAAGGGAATAAACAGCGCAGCGACTTTGGCAATACTGATCAGCCCGTATAGCAAGCCACCAGTTTGCTCATGCACCAAGCCGTACGAGAGCTCGATAACCAAAAAAGGTGCAATACCAAAGATGAAAGTGAGAACCGCTATCCGCTGTTCAAAGAGTAAAGTCAGAAGATAAGCGAGGATAATGAATCGACCTAACTGCGACGGCGAGAAAATACCCCCCTCACGAGAAATTCCCTCGGCGATCATATAGCCGGTGATTAAGTCAAAGAACAGAATGCCGATAAATGCAAAACGCCAAAGAAGCCTTCTTGGTCCGAGAGTCAGCATGCTTGCTTCAGCTCTTCGAGCAAAGTAGGCCAATGGAACTGGCTGCGAAAATAGTCATGAATCTGTGCCGGGGTCGCGTGTTTTGTTCGCGATCGAAGAATGGCCTCGGTTAAGGCATCAACCGAATAATGATGCGCAAAAGTCACGTAGTCCCCTAAACTCAATTCTTCTGTTGCTGTTGTAACGCCAGCCTGCTTTGAGAACGCGATAATAGGTAGGCCACTAGCGCCTGCTTCTAGAATGGTTTGCCCCAGAGACTCAGCCTTAGAAGTCATTAAAAAGATATCGGCACAACGATAGAGCTCTTCTACATTTGACTGGGCACCCCAAAAATGAACGGAGATGCCTGGCTTACAGCGTTGCGCTAACTCTTGGTAATGCGGCCGCCTAAGGCCATCTCCAATGATCATGAGATGATAGCCTTTGCCCAGTGACTGCATGGCTTGTATTGCGAGCTCGATACCTTTACCCGCAACGAGACGAGAAACGATAACCAAGCAGAGACTCCCGTCTGGCACTTGAAACTTGGTTCTAAGGCTCTGGCGTTCTGCGGCTGTGCCTGGATAAAACCGTGTGTTATCGATGCCGGGCTTGCACAGTAATATTGGGGCTTTTAGGGAGGGTTCCGAGACGACTCTACTTATCTGCCGTTTCATTGTTACGCTGAACGCTGCAACGCGACTTGCTAGTCTTAATGCAGACTTTTGGGACCAGTGATTGAGAATGCCAAACGCGACTAGTCTGAGCTTTTCGATATTCAATGGGCCTGCGAGTTCAGTCCGAACTTGTGAATGAATCATTGAGGGCACGAGGTAAACAGTCTTGAATCCAGCGCTTGCTGCCGCTATGACATGTCTGTGGTGTCGGCAGATGACACATGAGTTGGGGTTGTTCGCGTAGAGCTTCCTATAAATCTCAGGAAGAGGGCTCTTCTTCCAGGATCTCGCGGTGTACTCGATAATGTTAAGATCGGTGTTTGAAGGCGGCTGATACTGGGTCGTCTTGCTGTCTTTGTGAGCATGACACACCAGCGTGATGGGCTCATTAGCACCGCATGCCGTAATTAGAGCTTTAATAGAAGTTTCAACGCCACCGATATCATCTATGTTCCCGCCGATTCCAAAGATTAGCATTTACTCTGAGCAGCCCTTAACGTCTATTTGGCCGTGAAAGACCTAAAGCTATTGCGAGGCAAGTGACATGAAATTGAAGTTTCACCAGCCAGGCAATGCCGCACGCATTGAATTTTTGCGATAGTGTAAGTGTAGGGTGTCTGGTGACTTTTGTGAACAGTGATAGTGGAGGAAGCCATCCAGCGAGCATAGTGCGCCAAATCATTGGCGCTGTTCCCGCTGAGCTCCGCCCACCTGCAACACGTCGCGCTTTCATTAATACTTGGCACAGAGTTGCGCGCGCCGGATGTTGCACTATGCTTTGGGACTCGTAAACCAAAGATAGTCCGCTTGACGACGCGTTCTTGGTCCACCGTGTATCACCTCCGGACATCAGCGAGTCATCGAACAGCGCTGTTTCGTCGAAGCATCGTCTCCAGCTGATTAAGTTTGCTGTAGCAGCGTAGCCCTGAGCCACGCTCGCTGACTGATCGAAACCGAACACCAATTCGTAGGTTTCTGCGCCTGAGAGTCGCTGACTTGCAAACGTTAATTCTACATGGCCAGCGACGAGATCTGCCCCTCTTGAGAGGGATGCACGTGCTTTTTCTAACCAATCGCGTTTTGGCAGACAGTCGGCATCGGTAAATGCGAGTATGGGCTCAGTGGTGCTCCGGATGCCTAGATTGCGCGCTGCATAAGAGCCTGGTTTAGATTCCGTTAAAAAACTGACGGAGGGAAATTGTTCCCTCAGGTCGTCTAGATACGCAGATGTGTCGTTATTAACAACAACAACACGGTACTCTGTTGTTGGTATCGTTTGGCTTACTAAGCACTCTAAACAAAGTCGTAGTTTCGGTAGGTCTTTATAAGTTGGTACGACAACCGCGATTTGAGGGCTCATTATTGAGGGATCTAGGGTTCCAGGCGCACGATGTCAGCAAAGCAATATCCATCGGCAGTTTTTTGATTATTCGCTACCACCAAAACTTCCTTTCCAAGTGCGTATGCGAGCTGAGCGGTGTCCCATTTTTGCATGGCTCTTGCGACTGAATTGTCGAGAGAGCCATCACAGGCGAGTGTCAGCCATTGGTTCGGGCAGCTCGGAAGTGCAGTGCTGATCGGTTTGGAAAGCATAATCATGCATCCCCCAAATCGACTTTCTGCAACAATCATTTTGCTGACGGTAACGCCAGAGAGGGTACCTGTTGCTGCAAAAGCGCTTGAAGTGCAAAGGACAAAACTAAATAAGGCGAGTATTTTCTTCATTATATTTTCCGTTCGCTTAGTTTCACTTTGTTGGAGTTTGCCATAACTCAATTGGCAATACTATATAGCAGCGCGTCGCTAAGATGGGGAACGAAGATCCGTCATTGCCGATTAAAATGCCGGCTTCAGGTCACTTTTGCGCATAAATTAGGTTCTTAAGCCCTCGGGATAGCGTATACTCCGCGCCCATATCTGCCCCCCTTTACGGATTAGAGAACATCGTGACCAGACAACTCAGAAATATCGCCATCATCGCCCACGTTGACCATGGCAAGACCACGCTCGTCGATTGTTTGCTACAGCAGTCTGGCACCCTCGATCGCCGCTCTGACGGAGATGAGCCCATCATGGTCTCGAATGATCAAGAGCGTGAACGCGGTATCACCATCCTCGCGAAAAACACCGCGATTCGATGGAATGATTTCCGGATCAATATCG
>Ga0129324_10000741_pt1 | contig 22644 bp, 19 predicted proteins | sample CPBDNA_7_FD_96879 | JGI IMG/M metagenome (GOLD analysis project Ga0129324, IMG submission 96879) | Freshwater to marine salinity gradient microbial communities from Chesapeake Bay, USA - CPBay_Spr_15_0.2_DNA | ecosystem: Environmental > Aquatic > Marine > Coastal | place: USA: Chesapeake Bay... | reverse complement strand
TTCGCTAGAGCGAATCGCAGATATTGAAAACCATGTTCGTACACAAGACCGCTTACAAGAAATAAAGCGATTGCATGAACAGAGACGTGATGACCGGGCAATTGATCAGTCACGATGATTATTATTTTTTAACCTTTAACACCTTATTACCATGAGAGAAAAAATCTCGACCAAATCCATTCAGTTCTACGCTAGGCAAAGCTTTGGCTTGAACAAAACCCAACTTGAAGAAGTCCTCAAAGGGGAATCTGAAACGAAGCATAACCTTATTAAGGGTGTGCTTCGACAATTCAATGGGCTTACGCTTATTGAATCTGACCAAGAAACCTATGCAAACTTTACTTTCGCCAATCCCTATGGAAAGGCAAAGCAGATTTCATTAGAGTCTGCTTTTGAAGTAACAAATATAAAGGACTTGGTGATTGAAGCGTCAAACTTGCATAAAGTGCAGATGGTGATGCTTGATGAATCCCGCAAAAAGGTCTTGACTTTGGAGAGTGACAGCAAAGAGCAAAACTCAAAAACTGAAACACGCCAACAAGAACTCAAGCAGGAGGAAGTTCCAGAAGAGATACTGGAACAAGAGGAGGAGTTAGATTACTAGTTGCTCCGTTATTTAGGGAGAAAACAGGCAAGGGAAGCCTTGCCTGTTTTTATGTTAGGGGTAATGCAAAAGGGGATAGCCCCTTTGCCAAGATAGCATTTGTAGAACTGTTCAAATGCAATCTTGCTCAACCCAATAAAGAATTAAAAGGCAAAATGAACTTTCACAAATTCATGAGAATGAGATTTTAGATATAGATTCTTTTGAATTATTATTTGTAATAAATGGCATATAATAATGCTCGTTTAATAGTAAAATCCCAAATTAATTGGTTGAAATCCTAACTAAATTTTTTTAAGGCGAAATCTTGTTTTGGCCTTCTAATTTTTTTCCACCCCTGCGAGGTTTTTTACATTAAAAAAGCGAAATTTTATTTTCGCTTTTTATTTGAATGATTTTAGTTCAATACTATTTCTATTAATTGCTATATACTTTTTTCATTACATAGCTAAATCAATTTCTTCCTCAGTATAAGTTCCGTTAACCCAACATTTCACGACTTGAATAAAACCGACTCCAAACTCTGTGCCTATTATCCGCACATTGACTCCCATTTCTTTGGCAAATTGTGCCCATTCCTCTGCTCTGACATTCCATTTACTATCTCCTTGTGCTTCAATGAAGTCCTCATCCTCATAATCTATACTAATCCCATAGAGTACTTCATGCAATCGTTCAGAATTAAAATAATTGAGGATTTTTTCACGTTGTTTTGTGCTAATTTTTCGTCCATTTTTAGGATAAATTGCTATTTGGTTATCACATAAGTTTGCCATACTATTAGTTGTCAGACCTTAGCATAAGGTCTTTATTATTTCGTATAAACTCAAAATACCCACCATATGCTACTAAATTATCTCCTACTTTTTCTGCTATTTCATTCAAGTTTTTTTGGCTATAATTAAAGTTCTTTCTTTCTTCTTCCGTAAATGCATCTTCAATATCTTCTCTGCATAGAGTTACACAAGGGACATTGTAGTATTCTTTGATAATTTTAATATCTGTATCATAAAGACGTAGTGTAACCTCGCCTCCTAATTTTTCAATCACTCGAAAGTCTGTATTGCTTTCTATTATATCAATGAGCAATTGAATGTTTACTTTGTTATTTGTAGTCATAAATTAATTCGTTTCAATAGTATGAAATAAAATGGTTTTGTCTGACTCTGAGTAATTCAGAATAGGTCGGTACTCTACTTCATTATCAAAAACAAGTTCTAGTTCTAATTCCTTTTCTTTGTTTTCTGTTTTTTCTAGAAATGAAATAAGCTCAGAAACTCTTTTTGGTTTGGGTTTTTCAAGTTCATTGAGAGTTTCCAAACCTTTTATAAATAGTTCTTTCTCCTCTTTTTTTTCATCATCAGAGAGTGAAATACCCTCAATATTTTCTCGTTCTTTAATGAAAAGCATAATGTAGTAGAATTGTTTTTCGTCTAAGCCATAGTCGTCAAAGTGTTTAAGATAATCTTTATATGAAGAAATGTTTTGTTCTTTGAAATAATGGAAAATATCTATCCCACTTCCAAAACCTAAGTACGCAGTCTCTCCATTTTCAGTATATTCTGCTTGGACATCAAAGTTTTCATACCAGTTTTCTTCTTGGTCTTCACTAAATAAACTGTAATTGAAATACCGTTCTATATCTTTTATATCGAATAAATCTTCAGGGTCAATATCTCTTGCCCTTTCTCTTAATTCTTCCTCGGTTGCAGAACGAAGTCCCATAAAAGACCAGCCCCTTATTGAGTTGTTATCTAAGCTCAAAAAGTAATGTTCGTCATCAATAGAACCAAAATAAATTGCGTTGATAGATAGATTGTTAAATTCTTTCATAATATCTGTATGTGGTTAATGAATAATACGCTGACACCAAACCAGAGGGGAAAGGAGCGTCTGCAAGGAGGAACTTCGAAGAAGGCAAATCCTTGCGGATGAACCGAACTCTGGTAGTGTCAAAAGCGATTATTCGACCACATACAGAGGGAAAGAAAAACAAGCAAAACGCACTAAATTAATCTTAAACCCCAATTATTCATTCACAAGAGCAGGAAAGCTAAACCAGTGGATGTTGTACATATGTTGTACAGGAGAAATAAAAAAAGACCTTACATTTCTGTAAGGTCTTGATTTTCAGAGTAGCGAGGGCTGGACTCGAACCAGCGACCTTCGGGTTATGAGCCCGACGAGCTACCTACTGCTCTACCTCGCGATATGACCGCAAATATACAAAACTTATATCCTATAACAAAGGCATTCTATAAGATTGTATCTTTACCACATGATAAAAAATGTTCATAGGTCAGGTTACGTGTCTGTTATTGGAAACCCAAATGTTGGTAAGTCTACATTGGTCAATGCTTTAATGGGGAGAGACCTCTCCATTACCACTGCAAAAGCGCAAACCACAAGACATCGAATTCTTGGTTTTATTAATGGTGAAGATTACCAACTCATACTGTCTGATACCCCTGGAATCATAAAACCAGCCTATGAGATGCAAAACTCGATGATGGATTTTGTTAAGGAATCCCTCGATGATGCGGATGTGTTAATTTACATGATTGACGTAGCAGAGCGAAATATTAAGGATGAACGTCTGCTTGAAAAAATTCAAAAATCAAAAACACCACTTTTGGTGCTGATTAATAAAATTGATACTTCTGCTCAAGAAGAATTAGAGGAATCAGTGCAGCATTGGGCTGGGATCTTCCCAGACTCAAGTGTTATTCCTATTTCGGCTTTAAAAGGATTTTTTATACCAGATCTTTTAGAAATCTTAATTTCAAAAATACCAGAGTCTCCACCTTATTTTCCCAAAGATCAATTAAGTGATAAACCCGAGCGATTTTTTGTTAACGAAGCGATCCGGAAGAATATTTTGGAAAACTATGATAAAGAAATTCCCTATGCAGTCGAGGTTGTCACCGAGGAGTTTATAGAGGCAGAAAAAATCATTAAAATTCGATCAATAATTTTGGTGGAAAGAGAGACACAAAAAGGGATTGTAATTGGCCACAAAGGAGCCAAGCTAAAACGTGTAGGAATAGGAGCTCGAAAGGATTTACAAGCTTTTTTTGGTAAAAAAATACACATAGAACTTTATGTGAAAGTTCAAAAGAACTGGCGTTCTAATCCACTGCAATTAAAACGCTTTGGTTATCAAAACTAAGCTTTATCGCTGTTTCCAATAGAATTGCATTACTTTTGCATACAAAATAATAAACGTGGGAGGTATAGTCGCCGTTGTAGGAAGACCTAATGTAGGTAAATCAACATTTTTTAATCGTCTAATTCAGAAACGAGAAGCCATCGTAGATGCGGTTAGCGGAGTAACGCGCGATCGCCATTATGGAAAATCAGATTGGAATGGAAAGGACTTTACGGTCATTGATACTGGAGGTTATGTAGAAGGAAGTGATGATGTCTTTCAAAAAGAAATCGACAAGCAAGTAAACCTTGCCATAGAAGAAGCAGATGCAATTGTCTTTATGGTGGACATTGAGGAAGGGGTGACAGGAATGGATCAAATCATTGCTCAAATGCTGCGCCGTTCCCAAAAGCCTGTTTTTCTGACTGCTAATAAAGGAGACAATAATAAAAGACTCGAAAATAAATCTGAATTTTACGTTTTAGGGTATGAGAACATCTACCCAGTTTCTGCCATTAATGGAAGTGGAACAGGAGAATTGTTGGACGACTTGGTCGAAGCTCTTCCTGATGAGCAAGTAAGGACAGATGACGGCCTACCAAGATTTGCAGTAGTCGGAAGGCCGAATGCAGGCAAATCATCATTTATAAACGCACTAATCGGCGAGGAACGTTACATTGTAACTGACGTTGCCGGAACAACAAGAGACAGTATTGATACAAGATACAACCGTTTTGGGTTTGAATTTAATCTAGTTGACACTGCAGGCATAAGAAGAAAAAGCAAGGTTAAGGAAGACATAGAATTTTATTCGGTAATGCGATCCGTTCGGGCAATCGAACACAGTGATGTCTGTTTGGTTTTGGTCGATGCAACCCGTGGATTTGACGGACAGGTTCAGAATATTTTTTGGCTTGCGCATCGGAACAACAAGGGTATCGTGATTTTGGTCAATAAATGGGATTTGGTAGAAAAAGAAACACAATCCTCCAAGGCTTTTGAAGAAGAAATTAAAAAGAAAACATCTCCTTTTGTAGATGTTCCGATTCTGTTTATTTCTTCAATAAACAAACAAAGAATTTTTAAGGCCATCGAAACAGCCGTTGATGTCTTCAAAAGACGTGCTGAAAAAATACCAACGAGGAAACTTAACGATATTCTATTACCGATAATTCAGTATCAGTCACCTCCAGCATATAAAGGAAAATTTGTTAAAATAAAATTCTGTACGCAATTGCCTACATCGCATCCGCAGTTTGCATTTTTCTGTAATTTACCTCAATATGTTAAAGATCCCTACATGAGGTTTTTGGAAAATAAAATAAGGAAGAATTTTAATTATAATGGCGTTCCTATTCAGATCTATTTTAGGAAAAAGTAACTAAAGTTTATTTTTAAGTTCTTCGAGTTCGGACTTTACTTTTTCAAGTTTTTGAATCAAAGCCAAGTTCCCTTCAGAATCAGAATCTTTAAGTTTTAACTGCTTCCTTGTTCCCTCTAGTGTAAGGCCTTTCTCTTTGATTAAATAATAGATTCGTTGAATGTTTGCCACATCTTGGGGCGTATATTTTCGAGTACCACTCTCTTTTTTTTTTGGCTGAATTTCAGCAAACTCTTTTTCCCAAAATCGCAACAAAGAAGTATTCACATTGAATGCCTTCGCGATTTCTCCGATACTGTAATATCTTTTTTCTGGAAGATTAACTAACATCAGTCCATGGATTGGTTTTCTTGATTTGCCAAGTTTAGCAATATGTCAAACTCTTCAGCAGAAAGGTTTCCATAGTAGAAATTCAAAGGATTAATTCTTTTACCATCTTTAAAAATTTCATAGTGCAAGTGAGGCGCTACGGATCTACCCGTACTCCCAACATAACCAATGATATCTCCTCTTTTTACTTTCTGTTTCCTTCTAACTTTGTAGGCATTTAAGTGGGCGTATAAACTCACATAACCAAAACCATGGTCGATTCTTATGTGTTTTCCATAACCAGGAGCCCTGTTGTCAGCTCTTCCAACAACACCATCGCCTGTCGCATAAACGGGGGTTCCTTTTGGAGCACTAAAATCCATTCCCCAATGAAAGCGCCTTTTTTTAGTAAATGGATCCGTTCGATAGCCATAACCTGAGGCCATTCTTTTGAGATTGTCTTTATGAATCGGCTGGATCGAGGGGATTGTTTTCAAAAGATCTTCTTTACTTTTTGCTAAACTTTCAATTTCATCTAAAGATCGTGACTGAATAACCAACTGCTTGGTTAAAATTTCCAATCGTTTCGTGGTCCCTATAATAAGATTAGAATTGTCATAGCCCTCAAGCGTTTTATATCGATTGACTCCTCCAAAACCAACACGTCGTTGTTCCTCGGGTATTGGACTGGCTTCAAAGTAGACCCTGTAAAGGTTATTATCACGGTCTTCAATGTTTTCCAATACATATTCGATTTGACTTAATTTTCTATTGAGTAAATCAAATTGTAACTCGTAATTTTCTAACTCTCTAGATTGAAGAATTTCCTTGGGAGTATTTAAAGCTTCAGTATTGAGGAGTAAGAGTAACATTAGGATACCAAAGAATAGAGAGGAGAGCAAGAATAAAATGAAATTGGATATTTTTAAAGCCTTTCCAGACTCTAGCGGTCGATAAGATAATGTTTCTTGGTCGTAGTAATATTTAACCTTAGCCATAAACTATTTTCTTATATATTTTGCTTTCTTTTGCTAAACATTTAAGCAAAGATAATAATTAAATCAATCCAATTAACCAATGGGTTTTATTACTATAGTTGTAAATCTTAAAATACTATATTTGTAATAGCTTCTTAATTGCCAAATATCACGATGAAAGCCGCAGAAATACGCAAACAATTTCTTGAATTTTTTGAATCAAAAAATCACACAATAGTTCCTTCAGCACCGATGGTTGTCAAAGACGACCCTACGTTGATGTTTACCAATGCTGGGATGAATCAGTTTAAATCCTTTTTTTTGGGTCAAGAACAACCTAAAAACAAAAGAGTAGCCGATACACAAAAATGCCTCCGGGTATCTGGAAAACACAACGATCTCGAAGAAGTTGGCATTGACACTTATCACCACACTTTTTTCGAAATGTTGGGAAATTGGAGTTTTGGAGATTACTTTAAAAAAGAAGCAATCGAATGGTCTTGGGAACTTTTGACAGAAGTTTATAAAATAGATCCTAAAAAAATATATGTCACTATCTTCGAAGGAGATGCTTCGGAAAAACTAGAAAGAGACAACGAAGCATTCGGGTTTTGGAAAGCCATTATTCCAGAAGAAAAAATATTACTTGGAAATAAAAAAGATAATTTTTGGGAAATGGGAGAACAAGGTCCTTGTGGGCCCTGCACTGAGATTCATATCGACCTAAGAACAGAAGAAGAAAAAGTAAAAGTTTCAGGAGCATCATTGGTCAATAAAGACCACCCACAAGTCGTTGAAGTTTGGAATCTGGTATTTATAGAGTTTAATAGAAAAGCTGACAAAAGCCTGGAGCCGCTTCCCAATAAGCATGTCGACACTGGCATGGGGTTCGAAAGGCTTTGTATGGCACTTCAAGGAAAAACATCTAATTATGACACTGATGTTTTTACCCCATTAATCAAAGAAATTGAAACTTTAACAGCGTCTCAATATGGAGTTGAGTTAAATACAGACCGTGCAATTCGAGTAATTGCAGACCATTTAAGAACTGTTTATTTTGCAATTGCAGATGGACAATTGCCCTCCAATACTGGAGCAGGATATGTAATTCGACGAATTTTAAGACGTGCCATTCGTTATGGTTTTACTTTTTTAAATCAAAAAGAACCTTTTATGTTTCGTTTGGTCGAAACACTTAATCTTCAATTAAAATCAGTTTTTCCAGAATTGGAGAAGCAAAAAAACCTTGCTTTAAACGTTATCAGAGAGGAAGAAACCTCCTTTCTCAAAACACTAGATCAAGGCTTAACTTTATTAGATACTTTGTTGTCCTCAACCAAGGATAAGAAAATCAATGGTGCGAAAGTTTTTGAACTCTATGACACTTTTGGTTTTCCATTAGATCTTACGGCGCTGATTGCTAGAGAAAGAGGTTTTTTGATAGATGAAGAAGGCTTTGACAGTCAAATGAAAAAGCAGAAGGAACGTTCAAGAGCGGCATCCCTTTCTGTCACTGACGATTGGCAAGTCCTCTATGAAGACGAAGTGGAGGAGTTTGTTGGATATGATTTACTTTCAACTCAAGTTAAAATCACGAAATACCGAAAAGTAAATACTAAAAAAGACGGAGATTTCTTTCAATTGGTTTTAAACATAACGCCCTTTTACCCAGAAGGAGGAGGTCAAGTAGGAGATAAAGGTTATTTGGAAACTGAAAATGGAGCGATTCATTACATAGTAGACACCAAAAAAGAAAACAACCTCATTTTACATTATTGCAAGACACTTCCTCAAAATATAAAGGGAAAGTTTAATGCTGTAGTTGATCTTAAACAACGACACCGTTCTGCTGCCAACCATACGGCAACCCATTTGATGCATCAAGCATTAAGAAATGTTTTGGGGACTCATGTTGAGCAAAAGGGATCGATGGTGCATTCTGGAATGTTTCGTTTTGACTTTTCTCATTTCTCTAAGGTAACCACAGAAGAATTGGCAGCGGTCGAGAATTTTGTAAATGCACGAATAGAAGAACAACTTCCACTTCAGGAAAGTCGAAATATACCCTATCAAAAAGCACTCGAGGAAGGCGCAATTGCTTTGTTCGGTGAGAAATATGGAGATACAGTCAGAACAATACGATTTGGACAATCCATGGAGCTTTGTGGAGGTACTCATGTCGCAAATACTTCAGAAATATGGCGTTTTAAGATTACTTCTGAATCTGCAGTCGCTGCAGGTATTCGTAGGGTAGAGGCGATCACTGGAGATGCCGTTATCAAGTTTTTTGAGGATCAGAGTCAAACTCTTCAACAGCTTAACTCTCTTTTAAAAGGTCCGCAAGACATCGCTAAGTCTGTTCAGCAACTACAGGAAGAAAACTCCCACTTGAAAAAGGAACTTAACGATTTACAGCGACTCAAAGGTCAAGTGGTTGCCAAGGAAATATTAGGTGAAATAAAAGAAGTCAAAGGCATTTCTTTTTTAGCAAAAAAAGTAGACATGGATGCCCAAGCACTAAAAGACCTCTCCTTCGAATTGGGCAAAAATTTCGATAATTTATTTTTGGTACTTGGAGCTACAAAAGGTGACAAACCAATTATCAGTTGTTATATTTCAAAAGCACTAGTTTCTGAAAAAGGAATGGATGCAGGAAAAGTAGTTCGCGAGCTTGGAAAATATATTCAAGGAGGCGGGGGTGGACAGCCTTTTTTTGCAACAGCAGGGGGTAAAAACACAGCAGGGATTACCCAAGCTTTGAACGAAGCAATAAATCTGATTTAATTAAAAAATAATTATTTATTGTTCTGGAGGATAAGTGTTGAGTATTTCCGTTACAAACAATCCAATGCGTTCGTCTCGATCTTTAGTATACTCAGTGATTCCACCATTACCTTTTCCTTGCCAAACCAATTGCTTGGTGTTTCCATCGATTAGATCGATATATAAAGTACCTTCAGTATGGGAACTCACCGTGTTGAAGTTGGGTCCAAAAGACCAAGGGTTCCATCCCCAATAACCATAATTCATTGAGTTTACGTAGACTTTTTCCTTAGCCGTAGTGTTGATGCTAACCAAAAGGTCTGGTGTTTTTGATTTTATAAGAGACTTGCCAGCCATTTCTTTATCGATCGCTTTGAGAATTCTTCGCTTATCTAAATCAGAGATTTCAACCTTATCAATTCCTGGCTTGTAAAAAGCATAAGTTTTATACTTTGAAAAATCCACACCAGAGTCGTGGTCGGTATAAACGCGAATGGAGCTACAGCTTACCATCGTTCCAATCAATAATAATAAATAAACTTTTTTCATGACGATGATTTTAAATTATATTAATCACAAAAACTATGCCTATTTTATATTACTGTTTTTGGATCGAAACCATAAGGGCAGTGACGGCAATTATTTTTACAGCAATATCCCCTTTTGAGATGGTATTTTTCTGTAAAAACGCGATAGCCTTCCGGGGATAAATAAAAATCCTCTTTTTCTAATCGTGGGGAAGGTTTATAATTCATTGCTTAAATATAACTATTTGTATCGATCTTGAAGCCTTAAATTAGAGGCATTAGCTGTTTTTTACTTTATCTTTAGATTTTTACTTTAAGATTTAAACACATTGCTTTTTCAGGCTAAAAATTCAATAAATCAGTGGGTGACTCGTTTTGATGGGATTGAAATCACAGTAAAACGAGAAGACCTTTTACATCCTTATGTTTCGGGAAATAAATTTAGAAAGTTAAACCATAACTTAACCCTAGCGAAGCAAAAAGGAGCGGAGATGCTTCTTACTTTTGGCGGCCCTTACTCCAACCATCTTTCAGCGACAGCGGCAGCTGGAAAAATAATGGGATTTAAAACAGTTGGCTATGTTCGGGGGGAGGAAGAAAGATCAGAGAATCCAACTTTGAAGTTTTGCAGAGCACAAGGGATGGAACTCTTTCCCATTTCTAGAACGGAATACCGTCAAAAACACACATCACAATACCTTGAAGAACTTAGAGAGAAATGGGGCTCTTTTTATCACCTCCCTGAAGGGGGGACAAATACATTAGCGATCAAAGGGTGTTCTGAAATACTGACGGAAGAGGACAAAGAATTCGATGTGATTTGCTCTAGTGTTGGAACAGGAGGTACTTTGGCAGGAATTATAGAAAGTACTAATGAGAATCAAAAAGTTTTGGGCTTTGCAGCCTTAAAACATTTGGGACTAAAGGAAGAAATTAAAAAGTACACCCAGCGAGATAATTGGGAACTCAACCATGATTTTACCCATGGGGGATATGCCAAAACTTCAAAACAATTAATTGATTTTATAAACACCTTTAACAAAAATTTTAAAATTCCTTTGGACCCAATCTACAATGGAAAGATGCTTTTTGGTATTTTTGAATTAATTAAAAACAAACAATGGAAATGGGGAAACAATATTCTTGTGATTCACACAGGAGGACTTCAGGGAATTGCAGGAATGAATCAACAACTGATAAAAAAGGGATGGCCAGAAATTACACAGTAAAAAATCTCCTGCTTTTTTGTGCTGCATTTCTTTTTCTAAGTTGTGGTGCTTCTAGGAAAGTTGTGGTTCGGAAGGAAAATAAATCTGCTTCAACCCAATCAGTTCCTGCTGAAAAGGTTCCTGAGAAACTAAAAGTCAAAATTAAAAACCCCAAGAATAAATTATCTACCGAAGAAAGAGCGAATCTTTATATAGCGACCTATGCTGAAATTGCAGTTAGCGAGATGAAGAGACATGAAATTCCTGCAAGCATCACTTTGGCCCAAGGAATCCTAGAGTCAGGCATGGGGACGGGTCGTTTGGCAGTTGAGGGGAATAATCATTTTGGAATAAAATGTCACAAAGATTGGAAGGGTAAAAAGATCTATCACGATGATGATGAAAAAGGAGAATGTTTTAGGGTTTATTCGGATCCTGCAAAATCCTATCGCGACCATTCCTTGTTTTTAAGTGAAAGGACACGTTATGCCTTTTTATTTAAGATTAAAAAAGGGGATTATAAAGCTTGGGCAAAGGGACTTAAAAAAGCTGGTTATGCAACAGATCCAAAATATCCAGACAAGCTAATTAGTTTAATTGAACGTTTTGATTTAGATAAATTTGATCATAAAAAAAAGAATAAGAAGAAAAGTGAAACACCTTCTTTAGTGGAGAAGGCTGAAAATAAATCAGTTAAAACACATCAAGTTATAAAAGGAGACACTCTTTACTCAATCTCTAAGAAATACAATATTGACCTTGAAACCTTGGTTCAAAAAAATCAAATTATTGATAATACGATTTTTTTAGGTCAGGATTTAATCATTCATACAAACGAATAGTTATGCGATATCAGAGAAGTAGCGCGCTCTATCAAGCTGCGCAGAAAGTAATTCCGGGCGGAGTAAATTCTCCTGTAAGGGCGTTTAAAGCCGTTGGGGGAACTCCCGTTTTTGTTGAAAAAGCAAAAGGAGCTTATCTGTATGATGAAGATGGAAACCGACTGATTGATTATATTTCTAGTTGGGGGCCAGTTATTTTGGGACATGCTTTTGAACCAGTAATTAAGGCTGTTATTGAACGCGCCAAGTTAGGAACCTCCTTTGGGACGCCAACGGCTTTAGAAACTGAAATTGCAAGTTTGGCGGTTCAAATGGTTCCGAACATTGATAAAATTAGATTTGTTAACTCAGGAACCGAGGCATGCATGAGTGCAATTCGTTTGGCAAGAGGGGTGACAGGACGTGAGAAAATAATAAAATTTGCAGGCTGTTATCACGGCCATTCAGACTCTTTTTTAATTCAAGCAGGAAGTGGTGCGGTTACTTTTGGTTCGCCCAATAGTCCAGGTGTTACACAAGGCACGGCAAAAGACACCCTTTTGGCAAAATACAATGACCTAGAAAGTGTTGCGGAAATTTTAAAAGAAAATGAAAATCAAATCGCAGCAATCATTGTCGAACCCGTAGCCGGAAACATGGGATGCATACCACCCACAGAAGGGTTTTTGGAAGGATTAAGGAGTTTTTGTGATACTCAGGGTGCATTACTTGTTTTTGACGAAGTCATGACGGGATTCCGTCTTGCCCCTGGAGGTGCACAGGAGAAATTAGGAGTAAAAGCTGACATCATCACTTTTGGAAAAGTTTTAGGAGGAGGTCTTCCCGTGGGAGCTTTTGCCGCCAAAAATGAAATCATGCAATACCTTGCTCCGGAAGGACCGGTATATCAAGCAGGAACTTTAAGTGGAAATCCATTGGCAATGGCGGCAGGTTTAGCCATGTTATCTGAATTAAATCAAAATCCATCAATCTTTTCAAGCTTGGAAGCTAAAACCAAAACCTTACACGAGGGTATGGAAAGTATTCTTTTGAGAAAAGGAATGCCATTTCAGATTAACCGTTTTGGTTCGATGATTTCGCTTCATTTCACTGCAGAAGAAGTCGTTGACTTCGAAACTGCTGCTTTAGGAAACAATGTTTTTTTTAAGAAATACTTTCATGGCATGTTGGATGAAGGAATTTACTTACCTCCAAGTGCTTTTGAAAGTTACTTTTTAAATGATGCACTATCAATGGAAGACATTGATTTTACACTGAAAGCGTTTGAAAAAACAATAAAGAAGATTTAAGCTATTCTTTTTTTAAATATTAGTAAGATAACCTAATCTTATTAATCATGAAAAAAAACTACGTACTGATTCTTGCCCTATTTAGTGTTTATTCTCTATCAAGTCAAGAGTACTTTACAAGCCTCCCTGAAAATCCAGATCCTGGTAAATGTTTTGCCAAATGTATTTTACCAGATGAATTTAAAGATGAAATTGTCAAGATTGAAACAGAGCCAGAACATAAAATATTAAAAGTAATCCCTGCTTCATTTGAAATTCGTTATGAAGATTTTGTTCTTGCTCCTGCCTCGAAAAAATATATTTATGAGCCTGCAGAATATACTACTACAATAGACACACTTTGGGTTAAGGATCCATATAACGAGCTTTCAGTTATACCCGCTAGTTTTAGTTCGGACACCGAAGAAATAGAAGTAAAACCTGCTATTGGCAATTGGGTTGCTGGAGATAAAGATCCAGAATGTCCTTCTATTAATCCTGCAGATTGCCGAGTTTTTCATTATGTAGAAAACCCTGCTGTTATTAGAACAATTCCTAAGCGAAAATTAATTGAGGGGCCAAATACCAACAAAAGAAGAATTACGGGTCAGTATAAATTGATTGAAAGAAAAGTTGAAACTAAAGCTGCTCGAACAAGGGAAGTTTTAATTCCTGCAATTACAAAGCAATATAAAAAGAAAGTGCTCGTAAAAGACGAATCTACTGAATCAGTTACCGTTCCTGCTAAATTTGTGGAAGTAGTAAAAAAAGTATTGATTAAAAAAGGGGGAACTACCGCTTGGAGGGAAGTTCCTTGTAACATTCCTGAAAAAGGAAAAATCTTACCAATACATTATGCGTTAGGAAGTGCAGCACTAACAAATGATTCTAAAAGGATTATTGATAAACATATCCTTAGTTTATTGAAAAGTGATAGTACTACTATTGTAGAAATAGGTTCGCACACTGATGCTAGAGGAGATGATAATTTAAACCAAAAGTTGTCCGAAAGAAGAGCAAAATCTGTTGTTGATTATCTAATTTCAAGGGGTGTCGCATCAAGTAGATTAATTGCAGTCGGATATGGAGAAACAAAGCTTTTGAATGATTGCAAAGATGGTATGGAATGTTCAGAAAGAAAGCATCAGCAAAATAGACGAACTGAATTTAAAGCTTTTTAATTTTAGTCCCTCTAAAAAAAAGCTGTCTTTTGGGACAGCTTTTTTTCTTTAAAATAAATCTTAAACAAGCGTTACAAATAACCCTTCCTCATTTTTAAAAACTTTTGCAAGCTTACTCTTGGTCAATCCTTTGATGGAAGTGTCCCACTTTTTATTACTCAGTCCACTTTTTTCCTTTAAAACACTTAGAACAACAGGGTTTCCTGACTTAAGCAAATCGAAAATAATTTTTTCTTCCTCTGAAAGCACAGCTGCTTTTTGTTCGGGTTTCATTTGAGGGAAAAACAACACCTCTTGTATGGAGCTATTATTGGTCATCAACATCACCAAACGGTCAATTCCGATTCCAATTCCTGAAGTAGGAGGCATTCCGTATTCTAACGCTCTGAGAAAATCTTGATCTATAAACATGGCTTCGTCATCTCCTTTTTCGCTGAGACGCATTTGCTCTTCGAATCGTTCCCTTTGATCGATGGGGTCATTCAATTCGGAATAAGCATTGGCTAGTTCTTTACCATTAACCATCAACTCAAACCTTTCGGTAAGTTTAGGATTCGAACGATGTTCTTTTGTTAAAGGACTCATTGATTTAGGATAATCCGTAATGAAAGTTGGCTGAATGAAATGGTGTTCGCATTTTTCACCAAAAATTTCGTCGATTAGCTTTCCCTCTCCCATAGACTCATCAACTTCAAGTCCCATATCTTTTGCTGCTTCCCGCAGTTGATTTTCATCCATTTCTGAAACATCAACACCCGTATGAATTTTGATGGCTTCAAGAATGGGGATTCGAGGATAAGGAGCCTTAAAATCAATGCTGTTGTCACCAACCGTCACAGAAGAACTTCCGTTGGAATCTAAAGCTACTTTCTCAAGAAGAGCTTCGGTAGTGTCCATCATCCAGAAATAATCTTTATAGGCAACATAGAGCTCCATCACCGTAAATTCAGGGTTGTGGGTTCTGTCCATCCCCTCATTTCTAAAGTCTTTTGAGAATTCATATACTCCATCAAATCCACCTACGATGAGCCGTTTGAGGTAGAGCTCGTTGGCGACTCTTAAATAAAGAGGCATGTTGAGGGCATTGTGATGCGTTATAAAGGGACGAGCTGCTGCTCCTCCAGGAATGGGTTGAAGTACCGGAGTTTCAACTTCTAAGTATTCTTTTTCGTTAAAAAAAGTTCTAATGCTATTCGTTATTTTTGTACGCTTTAGAAAGGTCTCCTTAACTTTTGGATTCACGATTAAATCAACATAGCGTTGACGGTATCTAAGTTCAGGGTCGTTAAATTCATCATAAACATTGCCTTCTGCATCTGTTTTGGGGAGTGGAAGTGGGCGTAAAGTTTTGTTTAATATTTCAAATTCCTTAACCATAACCGTTTTTTCACCAACCTGAGTCGTGAATAGCTTTCCTTTGATACCGATGATGTCGCCAATGTCTAAAAGCTTTTTATAAACCTCATTATAAAGTGTTTTGTCTTCACTGGTGCAGATTTCATCTCTGTTAAAATAGACCTGAATTCTCCCCTGACTGTCTTGTAATTCGGCAAAACTTGCTTTTCCCTGAATTCTTCGCGACATTAACCTACCAGCGATAATGACATCCTTTTCTTCCTCAAAATCTTCTTTTATATTTGAAGAATTAGTATTGATTGGGTAAAGTGGAGCAGGATAGGGGTTTATACCTAGGTTTTTTAAAGCTTCAAGCTTTTCTCTTCTGACTTGTTCTTGTTCTGACAGTTGCGACATCTTACATTTCAATTTTTGCAAAGATAAGTAGTCTTACGAAATAGGGGGGATCAAATTTTATATCTTTGCTTAAACAAATAAAGTAGTGAGTATTTTTCGTGTTTTATTATCAATTTTCTTCCCTCCGCTTGCAGTAATCGACCAAGGCTGTGGATCAGTAATCATTGTATTGCTTCTGACTCTTTGTGGTTGGGTGCCTGGCGTAATCGCTGCATTGGTCATCTTAAATAACACGAATCGTTTTAATGGATATTAAAAACAAAATAATAACTGTTGAGGATTTGGGACTTCTTTCGTTTGCTGCAGCTTTGGAGGTTCAAGAAGATTATTTTTATAAAATCATTTCTGAAAAGAAAGCGAATCGCCAGAAAGAGCAGCCCACACCAACGGATAACTTCTTGCTTTTTGTTGAACATAAACCAGTTTACACTCTAGGTAAAAGTGGAGATATTCAGCATTTGTTGCTTGACCAGAACGGTCTAAAAGAAAAAAAAATTGAATTCTATAAGACGAATCGTGGTGGTGACATTACTTTCCATGGATTGGGTCAGATCGTTGGATACCCCATTTTAGATTTAGAGAATTTCTTTACAGACATTCACAAATACTTGAGGTTTTTAGAAGAAATTATAATTAAAACTCTAGCCGAATATGGACTTACAGCCACAAGAAGCAAGGGAGAAACAGGAGTTTGGCTTGACGCTGAAACTCCCTTTGCAAGAAAGATTTGCGCCTTGGGCGTTCGGGCGAGTCGATGGGTGACCATGCACGGGTTTGCATTAAATGTAAATACGGATTTGACTTATTTTGAACACATTGTTCCCTGTGGAATTAAGGGAAAAGGAGTCACTTCTTTAAAAGCAGAATTAGGAAAGGAAATTTTTTTAGATGAAGTTAAAGAAAAATTGGTTAAACATTTTTTAGATTTGTTCGAAGCGGAGCTAAATTAATTCTTAGTTGAATTCGTAAATCAGCACCTCTTTATTTTCAGATCGAACACTCAATTCAACCGCCGAATCTTTGTCAATATTCGAAAGATCAGCTGCTGAACTTCCATAGACTGGGAATCCCTCCACCGCTGTTCCATTGCTATAATAAACATAGACTTTCTGAGCCTCCAGATCTGTGGTGGTGATGTATAGGATGTTGTTAATATAAAAGATTTTAGGTTGGGTATAAGCTCCAAAAGGAAGTGTAACCGGAATCCCCTTGATCGTTAGAATGTTATCAGAAATGGAGGCCATTGACTTTGAGGTTGCATCAATTTTATGACCTTGGGCGAGGCTTAATGGAGTTTTAACAACATTCCCCTTGGTGTCAACCTGAATTAAATTTCCAGCTTGGTCTGTGGTCGCGAAGGTGTTGAGGTAGGAATAAATTTGATTCCCACTAAAGGCAATTTTTCCTTTAACTTTAACCCTGTTTTCACCAGTTCTTGAAACGATTTTCAGGGTATTGTCTTCTAATGGTAACAATAGATAATCTTTACTTTTTATGCGAATATGCTTTGGAGCAGCTAAAAGATTGCTCGAAAGTTTATTAAGCTTAAATCCACTGAGTTTCTTCCCTTTGTTGTCATACATGGAAAGTAAATTATCCTGGCCTAATAAAAACCGATAGTTTCGATTAAGATCATAATCAAAAACGGCAAGTGGTTGTGGGTTTTGACTTTTAGGTAGTTTTATGTCAAAAGGTTTAACAATATTTCCGTTGCGATCTAAAACCATAAAGCGATCCCTCGTTCTGAATGCCATTTGTAGTCTTTTGTTTTTATACAAATCGACTTGCTGAATGGAACCAATTATTTTCCCTGGCAATTGTTTTTTCCAATACAAGCTTCCATTATTTGAAAACAGGTATAATTGATGTGATTCATCCTGAATCGCAAGATCCATTCCCTTGCTTCTGTGGTTTTTGAGCCACTGAGGGTTCGTCGCTGCAGCCTTGTCTAGATTGATGTTGAATTCGGTTTTCACACCTTTCCCTATATTCTTTGGCAAGTTTTTTTGAGCCCTTAGGTGGAGGTGTGTGAATTTTTTCTCCCCAACACCTTGAAATGAAATCAAAGGATAATCGGAGGAAGAAATATTATCTAAAGCCTCGTTTTTTAATCCTTTTTTCTTCCAGAGGTCAAATATCTTTTCGGTGTTCGCAATCCATAAAAAAGAACTGTTACTTGCCAGTTGGTCTTGAAGTTCTTTGAAAGCAAGATTGTTGGCCAGGGTATTTCCGTCAACAAAGTTCCCCAAGATGTTTTTCATCAAAGCTTCTTCTTCTGTGAAAATCAAGTAGTCCTCTAAAGGAGCCGCCCACTTGACATTAACTTTATCACCAAACTGAGCCGTCATTTCAATTATTTCAACGGGAAGTTTAATTGGGTAGTAAGAAATTGAACGGTACTTTTTCCCTTCCGTTTCAAATGATAGTAAGGGAAACTGGTTTTCCGTATTGTTTAGATGAAAAATCAATGCTTTTTTTTCGTTTTGAAAAACCCACCCCATTTCATCTACGGAACTGATCGACGAGAAATCAATATTATTTAAGGGAATATTGGTTTTTCTGCTGAAGTTTTTAAAGTTATCCTCCAATTGTTGGATGTTTTCAATCGATAAACCAAGATAGCTGGTAAAGCCTATAGGAACTGTGTTTGGGATGTGTAGTTTTCTAGGGCTCAAATTTTTTATTAAACTCAAAGCATCGGGGAGAGAGTCATTTAAAAAGGCCGCCCCATTGAGTGAAAAAGATTCTCCATCTATGTCGAGATCTAATTCCAACCAATGTTTGCTCGTTTTCGGGAAAAGCGGTGCTGTAGGAAATATTTCCCCCAATATTTTTTTTGCAGAGGGATTAAGGAAAAAATTAAGAGGTAAATCTTTATCCATACTTTCGGCCAATTGATAAAACTCATTATTTATAATTCCTCTTTGGCTATTCTGGAAATTACGAATGGAGTTTTCTAAAACCAATTGAGATTCTGAAATCATTTTGAAGTCACCCATTTTGGCGGTATAAAACACCTCACCTTGTTTTTTGGTGATATCTATTTTAATGTCATTATAAGAAATGTTGTTTTTTGCAATATTAAGAGTATCCATAGCACTCAACTTAGTTATTAAGCTTACGGCATTTTTGTTTTTCCCAATTGGAGTGATGCAATACAGAGCGGGGAGTTCAATATTTTTTGGCCTTATGTTCTCAAAACTATTTTTGTATTTTTTGTTTAAATTGTAAACCTTAGCCAAGATTTTGGATGACTTCAGAGCTACGGTGTCATTAAGTTGAATGACAAAAACCGTGTTTTGAGGGACATAATCAATCAGTTGAAGCGTTCCACTGATTTTGGGTTTACACCCAATTATTAAAACTGCAAAAAAGAATCCAATTGTTTTTCTCATAATATAGATCAAAAATAAAAAACTCCTAACCGTTATACTATATCCTAAAGATTAAATTCAATCAATTTTTCAACAATTCAATTAAGGCTTAATCTATCCAATTTACAATTGTTTTGGGAGCAGCTGAAAAGTCATTCTGTGGTGTGGTGATATTCCGAATTTTCTGATGGCGTCTCTGTGTGCTTTTGTTGGATATCCTTTGTTTTTATTCCAGCAGTAATGTGGATACTCTTGGTGCAGTGTTTCCATAAAATCATCTCGGTAAGTTTTTGCTAAAACTGATGCCGCAGCGATGTTTAAATATTTTCCATCTCCTTTTATGATACATTCATGCGGGATTTTAGGAAAAGGATGAAAGCGATTTCCGTCAACTGCAATAAATTCAGGAGTCTTTGAAAGTTGTTTTATCGCCAAATGCATGGCCTTAATACTGGCATTAAGAATATTAATTTCGTCAATTTCTTTGGGATAAACATGGGCATAAGCAAAAGCTAAAGCTTGCTTTTCAATTTGAGGCCTAAGAGAATTCCTTCGTGTCTCGGTTAATTTTTTAGAGTCGTTGAGGTAGCGGAGATCAATTTTTTTAGGAAGTATGACAGCAGCAGCAGTTACAGGTCCGGCCAAACACCCCCTGCCTGCTTCATCGGTTCCGGCTTCTATAGCCAAAGAGAATTGGCGTTTTAACAACTTATTGTTTTCATGCAACTTAATAAATACAATTTAAGGACATTTATTTTAACTTCGCATCAAATTGAATTTTTAATGCATCGTCAGTTCCTATTATTTCTTATCTTTTTTTCGTTGATATCCCATGCACAAGAAGCGGAAGGATATCAAGTAAAAGACACCTTAAAGATAAGTACTGGAGAGTTCGAGCAACAGCTCGATTCTATGACGAAACCCAATGATAGTCTTTTTGACAATAAAGTTTATAAAACAAGTACGTCGGACAGTATTTCCTTCATTGCGGACAGCATTCCAGAAGTAGAGAAAATTAAGATAAGCGCACAAGATTCCTTAATGTTCTTAACCTTCCAATTACCAAAACCGAGGGTTCTGAAAAATATTGTTTTGGATACGGTAACGTTGAAGAATGATACCCTACCCGAAATGAAAAGTGAGTTGTCGGGATTTATAGAATCTTTCTCCTTAGATCATAACAGTAAATTATTGATGGGTAAAATGATCATTAGCCTTTTGGACACCTTTTCATTGGAAAGAACGAACTATGAAAAGCGACTCGTTCGTAAAAGAGAAATTGCCCAGATGCCTATTAAAGAAATGAACGAAATCACTATTGAGGACTATAAAATATTTTACTCAGACGGAAGAGAAACTTTTCTCGATACGACTCTAAATATCAACAAGGATTATCGATTTAATTATTTAAGAAAGGATTATTTTGAACTTTTGCCTTTTCCCAACACAGCGGAAACGTACAATAAGATGGGGTATGATTTTCAGGATCAGAAATTAACTCCACAAATAGGTGCAAGAGCAAAACACTTTGGTTATCAAGAAGAGGAAGAAATCCCTTATTTTGAAGTGCCCTCTCCGGTAACAGAACTGTTTTTCAAAACTGTTTTTGAGCAAGGACAAATGGTAGATGTTTTGATCACTGTAAATCCCTCACCGAGATTTAACTTTACTTTGGCCCACAAGGCCTATCGTTCTTTGGGAAACTATATAAATACGAGAAGTGGTGGAACCCACGTAACTTTTGCCAGTCAATATACCTCTAGGAATTACAGATACAGACAGCGCTCGCACTATGTTGCTCAAAATTTACAGAATCAAATCAATGGAGGTTTAAATTCGCAAAGTGTTTATCATTTTGAAAAAGCCATTTCTGAATTAGACTACGATGGGTTTTTAGATCGCTCAAGGTTAACCAATAATATTAATGCGGATAACTCCTTAACAGGGAGGCGATATTATTTAGATCAAACCTATGTATTGGTTTTATCAGGCACCGAAAAGCAAAAGAACTATGAGAAACGAAAAGTATTAACGATTGGACATAAATTAAATTACGAAATAAAAAAGTTTAAATACCTCAATTCTGAAAGGACGAGTTTCTTTGGGGTGGTCTCGGGGACCACTAATTTTGAAGATCAAACCAATTTAGATGTATTAGAAAATGAGTTTTATACCGTCTATAACGATAAAATATTTGGAGAAATCAAAGCTGGATTGAAATTTATTAATTGGGATTATTTTATGGTTTTCCCAGAACCAAAAGATGATGAGGAGGTGCCTGTTATTGATCCAGTTCCAAGAGCGATCAAAGCCAATCAATTTGCACTATCATCTTATTGGAAAAAAACCTTTTTAGATTATAATTTTAAAGCAACAGCCTATTTTTCATTAATTAAAGAATTTTCAACACAGCAGATCACAGGAGAAATAAGTAAAGACTTCAAAAACTTCTGGTCTGCCAGAGCTAAGCTTAGTCTTAGATCACAGGCTCCAAATTTCAATTTCTTTTTACACCGAAGTAATTTCGTTTCTTATGACTGGAATCAACCCGAATATAAGAATCAGCTGATTAATTCTTTAAACCTCGAGTTTGGTCATCCAAAATGGGGTAAAATCAATGCCAACTATGAGGTGTTAAACAATCACGCCTATTTTAAAAATATCTTGCCTGAAAAAAATGAAATTGCAGAGGAGTTAATTGTAGCTCCAACACAATTTGAAGGAACAATAAACTATTTAAAAATTCGGTTGGTTCAAAATTTAGATTTTTGGAAATTTTCTTTAATCAATACAATCCAGTATCAAAATGTTGATCAAACATCAGAGGAAGGCGGATTTCAGGTTGTTAATGTTCCGGAATGGATCGGACGAAGTTCTTTGACCTTTTCCAGTCAGCTTTTTAACAAGGCCCTTTTTCTTCAAACAGGAGTAACGGCTCAGTACTTCACAAACTACTATGCAGATCGATACAGTGCGCCTATTGGAGAGTTCGTCGCTCAAAACCACACTTTGATAGGCGAGTTTCCAAGAATTGATTTTTTCGTTAATGCAAAAGTGCAACAAACCCGTATTTTCTTCAAATATGAGCATGTAAATAGCGATAGAACAGGATACAATTTTTATTCTGCGCCGTTTACACCCTACCGCGATTCAATAATTCGCTTCGGAATCGTTTGGAATTTCTTTCAATAACCCCTCCAATTTACTTTATTTGAGAGGTTTATGGATTAATAATAAATAAATCAAAAAAAAGGATAAAAAAGATGCGTGGTAAATAAAAGCGTTTTATATTTGCACTCGCTAAACGGAT
>Ga0129324_10000740_pt1 | contig 22645 bp, 15 predicted proteins | sample CPBDNA_7_FD_96879 | JGI IMG/M metagenome (GOLD analysis project Ga0129324, IMG submission 96879) | Freshwater to marine salinity gradient microbial communities from Chesapeake Bay, USA - CPBay_Spr_15_0.2_DNA | ecosystem: Environmental > Aquatic > Marine > Coastal | place: USA: Chesapeake Bay... | reverse complement strand
ACTCGTTTTGAATTTATAAGAATAGCAGATAAGTTGGAGGCATTTTTAGGTAATCCAAATAAGGTGATTAAAAAATTTCGTAATAATGATTACGCAGAATCAATAGGGTATTTTCGGATAGGAAAATTAAGTGACGCATCTAATTTATTAGATAAGGTTATAGCTAAAGATCCACATGACCCATATCTTTGGGAGCTTAAAGGCCAGTATTATTATGAAAATGGTAAGTTTAAGGAAGCTCAGAAATATTATGAAAAGGCATTGCATTACTTGCCTAGAGATAATATATTTAAAATTGAATTAGCTTCGGTAAGAATTAATATGGCTAAGGGTATACAAGATAAAGAGTTACTTGAATCTTCTATTGCTTTACTTAAACAAGTTACAGCTCTAAGAAGTGATTTAACTGCTTATTACATGTTATCTCGTGCTTATGGGAAATTAGGTGATAAAACACGAGCAATACTTTCTTTATCTGAATATTATTTCTTTCAGGCTGAGTTTTTACGTAGTAAAAAACTTGCGCATAAGGTTTTAAAAATGTCATCAAAATCTTCAAGAGAATACTTGCGCGCTAGTGATATTATTAATTATATTAAAGATAATCAGAAAAAATAATGAAAGTTGAATATCAAACAATTAAAGCCGGTGATATTTTAGTTAGTAGTCCTTTTATAGAAAATAGCTTAATGTTTCATAATTCAGTTATTTTAATAATTTCTCATGATAAAACAGGAACTTCGGGGGTTATTGTAAATAAGGTTATTAGTAAGGTCAATAGTAAGGTTATTTTGAAAACTTTAGACTTAAAAGATACTAAAGGGCAGGAGTTTCCTCTTGATATTTCTGTTTATTTTGGAGGTCCGGTAGACTCAGAAAGAGGAGTTCTTCTTCATAGTACAGATTATGTAGGCGAGCCAATGATGCAAATCACAGCGGAAATTGCACTTAGCTCTGATGCTAAAATTATTAAAGATATATTAGGTGATAAAGGACCAAAACATAAGATTTTAGCGCTGGGATATGCTGCTTGGGAACCAGGGCAACTAATGGAAGAAATAAAAGATAATAGTTGGATTATTTTGCCAAATAGGCTTGAGGATGATTCAAAGTCATCTAATTTTAAGCTTATTTTTGAGTGTGATAATATATATAAATGGAATAATTCTTTGAAGAATTCAGGAATTTCTCTAATTAATTATAGTAATTTAAGCGGCAATGCTTAGTGAGATTTGCTATAATTTTTTTCTATATTATATCAAAGTCATCGGTTAAAATTAGTCCAGATAGACAATGATCTAGCGACATAGTTTTATAAGTTTCAGCTATTAACGTTACGCTAGATTGAATGGAATCTGATATAAATTCAGATAGACCAATATTATCATCAGCCACTGCAACTAATGTGACTCCAATTCCTTTAGAAAGAGCAAAGACAGTTACTGTATTTATCAATGAGATAAATGTATCTAATACTCCGACCTGGAATTCATTAATAATTTGAATTGAGCTTTCTTCAGCTATCTTAGAAAAAATAACTGTCTCTTCACGAATCTCACTTAGGAGGTATGCATCTAATACAAGATATGACGCAACAAACCCTACTGCAGTCTTTGCTATATCTTGTTGACTTAGGAATGTGCCTCTAGCATTTTTGAATGAAATATCAGGAGAAAATATCGATGAAATTGTAAAGATAGAGGAAAAAACAAGCCCTGTATAGATGAATTTAGTAACTGGATCAGGAAGTTTTTTTTCTATCGCTCCAATTACCTCAGATCCTGATCTTGCTGCTATATCAATAAATAGTTTAGGTATAATTTCTGGAGCAAAAGCTAATTTTTTAGGGGAGTTTGAGTTAATATATATATTGGTTAAACTGTTAGCTATCCACATATTATATATAAATTTATTTACTCTAGCTATGCCACGATAAATAAGATTCTCAGTTAATGCATTAGTTGTATAGAAATTATAATAGTTAGTTGGAAGTGTTGGATAGTAAAACTCCTCAACAATATTAGATTCTCCAATTCCAACCCCTCTATTTAAGGTTGGGTATGAAATTATTTTGAAGGGATTATAAGGACTAGTGATCGCAGCCACAAATCCTAATTTACTACCTGTAATAAATTGCTTAATGAATATTTGACTATAATATTCATTTGAGGTGTTATTATATTCAACCATGATGTTTTTTGAGTTAGTATTTTGATACGTAGATATTGAAATATCAAGATTTCAATATCTACGTATTTATTAGAATATTATATTATGAAGATGATTTTATAGATTCTTCCATTTCTATTAGCTCTTGTGCGCCATCTATTAAACCTTGTATTAGTTCAACTTCTGTAAGACCTAATCTTCTTTTATTGGAAATATCCCAAACTGATCCTTCGTTCTTAGTATGTTCACCACCTTGCGGTCTGATTTGTAAACCATATTTATCAGCTATTTTTTCCATAAGCTCCATATTCTCACCAGCGCTTAATTTAGGTAAGTCTATCCAAAAGCTCATTCTCATTGAAGTTCCTATGTTACTACAACAAGATGATAGGAATCCTAATTTATCATTAAATGCATAGCTTTTCCCTGCTTCTTGAAGCTTTTGAGTTATAGCTTTATGTAATGAAGAAAAGTTATTGATTACACCATTTAGGTCTCCACCTTCTTTCATGGATATTATACGTATGTGATCTTCTTCATTAATCCATAGTGCAACCTCGTTATTGTCACTAACATATACTCCTCTATAATGTGGGAAATCACTTGCCGCGCCAGAAGCTAAGAATACGCCTACTGGAGGAATTTGGAACATAAATTTCTTTGCATTTTTTATAGAAGCTTGATCTTCTTTTGATAAAATTCCTTGCTTCATTAATTCTTCATCAGCTAAGAATTTTTCAAGAGAATAGTATTTTCCTTTTAGTGTTCCTTGAAGATCTTTTATAGAATTCTTTAGTATATCTTCTATAACTTTTCTGTCAGCTGGTGTAGCTCCAGCAGGGAATGGATGTCCTGAAATATTTCTTGCAACTCTAATTCTAGTAGAGCTTACATATTTTTTAAACTTTTCTTGTAGTTCTATAGGAAAGTTTAATTCTTCACAGTTTAGGTTTGTTTTATGAGTGCCATTTTTTACATCATATCCATGCCATCTTTCGATCATTGGATTTACTATCTCTTGAAAAGTAACGTATGACTGCTCATCACCTAAAGACATTCCTACCTTAAGAGTAGTGTCTTCAACGCCAGACTGTATAGAGTTAGATAGTGTGTATCCACCATCTGTTTCTAAGTCTTTCATTTTTTTAAACAAGCTAGGAGTTAGTATCTTTGAAGTGAAGTTATTACTATGTTCTTTAGTAAATGGATAGTTTTTATATGTAAAATGACAAAAATCCTTAGTATCTTTCTTGTCTCCTAGTGCAATTCCTCCATGCCTTGAGGTTTTACCTAGACAAAGATCTTCAGTTTGAGCTATAGCATTGATACTTGGGATAGCTGCTATAAGAAAAATTGAAAGTATTAAAGATATAGATAAAAAGCCAGGGGTACGAACTAAAATCTGGTTTTTTGAGTTTTTCATAAAAGTCCTCTAATAAAGTTAAAGACAGTTCTTTTTACTTAAGGATCGCATAAAAAGATCCTGAAACTGTGCTTTTAGATTAAATATTGAATTATATTATGTACTTGTAGCATAATATGCGCCCTATTGTAAACAGGAAAATGGCTTAAATTCTTTCTAGTAATGGATTAACGATATATTAAGTCAATGAAGATATGAAGCCAACAAAAATTAATATAATTTAATTGACTATGGATAAGAATTAGTATATAACAAGATAGCAAGTTTTTGCTAGGCTTTAATATATTAACTTTAATAAAGCTAGTAAAAGCATTTACTTATCATAGATTAAAATACAAAAATCGTAACAATTAAAGAGAATAATGACAATGCGAACAAATGCAATTAATAAACTCTGTACATTATGCAGTAGTTTAAAAGATAATAGAGAATATATACTGAAAAAAGTTCTCCCTACATCAATAATGTTTTTAATAACTATTTTTATTTATAGTGTTTTAAGAGGAGCAAAAGATGCTCTACTTATTCCTATGCTTGGCGCTGAAGTTATTTCAAGCTTAAAATTATTTGGAGTATTACCTTCTGCAATAGTTTTTATTGTGATTTACTCTAAATTAGCAAATGTTTTAAATAAAGAGAGACTTTATTATACAGTGATTAGTTTTTTTCTTGCATTTTTTATGGCATATGCATTTATATTATACCCAGCACGTGAGACTTTAAACTTTGATTTATCTAATGCTATCAATAATTATCCTCAGTTTAAATATCCTTTACTTATGATTGCTAATTGGGGGGCATCTTTGTTCTTCATAATGGCAGAATTATGGGGTAGTGCTGCTCTTTCTCTAATGTTTTGGCAGTTTGCTAACCATATATATAAAGTTAGTGAAGCTAAAAATACCTATACAATTTTTGGTGCTATTGGACAAGTTGGTTTAATTTCTGCTGGATTTGTCCAGGCGTATTCAGCTAGAATAAATGCATCTAACATAGATCCAGACTTAGCTTGGCAAAGAAGTTTAGAATGGATGATATCATCTGTATTTGTAGCTGGAATAATTTTAATGTTAATTTTTTGGTATATGAATCGTTATGTGTTAACCGATTCAAGGTTTTTTGATGCTAATGCAGTTAGAAAGAAGAAAAACAAGCCTAAATTATCTATAATTGAAGGTTTTAAATATATCTTTACATCTAAATATATTGGTTTAATTGCTGCTCTAGTCTTATGTTATGGAGTTAGTATTAATTTAGTTGAAGGTATTTGGAAAAATCAACTTAGAATAAAATTCCCACTTCAAAATGACTATATTGGATTTATGGGAGAATTCCAGATTTATACAGGTATCATTGCAATGATTGGTATGATTTCTGGTATTTATATATTAAGGAATTTTAAATGGCGTACTAGTGCTATTATAACTCCTATTATGATTTTAATTACCGGAGTTGTATTTTTCTTATTAATTCTAGCTGGTGATAAATTTGAAGCATCTTTAGTCTTAGTAGGAAGTTCATCTTTAATGATGGGAATATTTATTGGTGGTACACAAAATATATTAAGTAAAGCTACTAAATATTCACTTTTTGATCCAACTAAAGAAATGTCATATATTCCGTTGGATGAAGAATTAAAAGTTAAAGGTAAAGCTGTAGTTGATGTGACAGGTGCAAGGCTTGGTAAATCAGGTGGAGCAGTGGTGCAATATCTACTACTTACTTTAATTCCAGGAGCTAATTTAACAAATTTAACTGAAGAGATATTATATATATTCTTAGTGATAATGGTTTGTTGGATTGTTAGCGTGTTTGCTTTAAGTAAATTATTTGAAGAAAGAATGAAAGCTAACTCTTAAATATAAAGTTCTAATTAGAGAGAGGCTATATTCACCTAGTGAAAAGTTTCTCTCTAATCTTTCTATTATATATTATATGTTTGTTAATTCTAGCAAGCATAAACGATTTCTTCTCCCTATAAAAATAATTTCAATAAATTGTAATTTTACTCTCAAGCTATCTCTAGTCATTCAAAGATTCTTCTATATATTCAATATTTTAGATAAAGCTACGTGGTTTTTATATCAAGATAATAAAGATAAAGATTCAGGTGAATTATTATGGTAGACTCTAGCGCTTTTAAGGGCTGGACCCTCGGCCTAAGAGGCCAAGGGTGATGAAATTATGGGGGTAGCCCATGGTGATGATGAAGTTAGAGAGCGGCAAGGGTGAGGAAGTGCTCATTATCTTTTGTCATTCTTGCCAAGTTTATCTTGGCGAGAATCTAGTTTTTAATCCTGAATGATTCTTTGTTTTGAAGTACTGGACCCTCGGCCTAAGAGGCCAAGGGTGACGAAGGTAATGGTTAGGCCAAAAGGGGTGACGAAGGTAATGGTTAGGCCAAGGGTGACGAAATTGAGGGTTAGATACGGCGGTTAAAAGATCCTGTAAATACATAATTATTTTTAGCTACGGGTGGTCTCTTTCTAAATTTATTACAAATAGGTAGGTATAAATATCAAACTTCTGACTATAGAGAAAAAATGAAAATTGCTTTTAATATTTTCAATGAATATTATTGCGCATAATAATGTATAATGGAGACCATTTTACACGGAATGAACTTAACTTGATAATAATCTTATATAAGGTCAATTACAGCAAATAAAACAAAGAAATGCATTATAACTGCAAAAATAGCAGCTGCTACATCATCTAGCATTATTCCTAAACCAGTTTTATAGTTTCTATCTATATATCCAATAGGCCATGGTTTAGTGATATCAAATATTCTAAACATAATAAATGCAGATATCATATTGTAGATAACAAAGTCAAAGTCATTGATTCCAATCTTATTAACTTTAATGATTGCTTCTGCCCCTATAAATCGTAGCATATATAATATAAGGCAGATTGTGAGTAATTGTCCTACTACTTCGTCAATCACTATTTCTTTGGGATCTTCTTTACCCGTGTCTTTGCAATATTCATTTGAAGCCCATACTCCAATAAAAAATAGAGCGGTAATAAATACTAAAATTGCATTAATTAGATCTGATGAAGCTAAGCTATTTACTCCACCTTTCATAACAATAATGGCATAAGTAATTATGGCATATAATGGGAAAGCTAAAAAAGATCCTAAAGTTCCTGGTGCATATGGAATAAATCCACTACCAAAAAATGTAGCAATTATAGTGCTTATAGAGAAGTTCTTTTTTATTTTCATTATAATTCCAGTTCCTCAAGTAATTGATTGGTTATCTCGTTTAAGCATTCAGCATTTGCTCCAAAGAAAGCTAATTCATTCTTCGCTTTTTGTAATAAATCTAGAGTTTCCAGCTTTGTTTTATCTTTTCCAATAATCTGTACTATATTATTGTTATTTAGAGTTTTTTTCTCTTTCAAGTCAGCTAAATCATCAATGAATTGAAAAGCTAATCCATAATATTCTCCAAACTTCATTAGATGATTAGTGGATTTTATATCTGCAGACCCAAGCTTTGCTCCCATTAGGCACGAGGCTATAAATAAGCGTGCTGTTTTCATCCAATGCATGTTTACTAATTGATCTTGGTTTGCTAGAGTCTCTCTTTCATAGCTTAAATCTAGTACTTGTCCACCTGCTATTCCTGCTGATCCAATATTTTCTGCTAAAATTTGAATTAAACTACAGCGAATATTGGCGTCGCTATGGGTTAGCGGATCTGCTAAGATCTCAAATGCATAGGTGAGTAATGCATCTCCTGCTAAAATTGCGGTTGCTTCATCAAATTTTTTATGACAACTAGGCAGGCCACGACGAAAATCATCATCATCCATGGCAGGTAAATCATCATGAATCAGAGAGTAACTATGGATTATTTCAATTGCAGCCGCTGCTCTTAAAGAGTTATCTCTCTTAACGTGAAACATATCAGCAACTGATAAAAGAATAAATGGACGTAATCTCTTGCCAGAAGATAAAGCTCCATAACGCATAGCCATGGAAAGCTTGTCGTTACCTGTTGGTAATAAAGATTGAATTTTATTATCTACTAAGTTGGCTATCTCTAGTTTTAAATCATTGAGATTAAGGCTCATTAGTCGTCCTGGCCGATATCAATGATTTCTTCGTCTTCATCATCTTCTTCTGGTTCAATATATTCAATCTTTTTATGATCTTTAGATTTTATTTCTTCATATTCTTCTTTCTTAGGCGTATTATGTTTTTCTTCTTTTTGATTTTTAGGTTCAATATTTCTTTTTTCACTTATTCTTACATAAGTAATAACTTTTTCTACTCCTTTAAGATCTTCAATGATAGTGACCAGTAAGTTTAATTCATCCTTGCTACTTGCAACCCCAAGTATGTAAACGATATTGTCTATAGTTTCAATATTATAATTAACAGATTTTATTTCTTTGTTAGCTAGGAGTTTTGTTTTTACTTGAGTGGTAATCCAAAGGTCTTTGGCATATTGTTTTAGGCCAGGATTTTTACGAGTGAGCTTGATTTCATTAATAACTTCTCTTACTCCATTTTGCTGCCAAGCGATCCTTAAAACTTTTAAACGGTCATCTGATGATTCAACATTTCCTGTTAGCAATACTCTTCCTTCGGACACCTCTACAGAGACATTAGTTAAAACACCAGGTATTTCTTTATGATCTTTTAAAAAATCTGCCTTTATTTTAGTCCATATATTTACATCATCAATACTGCTGCCAACAGTCTGCTCTTTAGTGAGAGTTGTTCCTGCACTGGCGCTTCCTCCAAATATAAACATTGGCGCGCAACCTGATAAAGTAAATAAAGCGGTAGCTAAGATAGCAAGATTATATTTTTTCATTATTTATAGTTCCTAAGATACTTTTGCGTAATTATAGCGTTTGGAATAAAAAATACAACTTTTTTTAAGTTATTATGTTTTGCTTAAAGGTCTGTTGAGATGTTTTTTAAATAAAATAAAGATTTTACTAGATTTCATAGCAATATGTTGTTATAAATACTTGAGTCTTACTAAAGTATAAGTTTAAGACATAGCTAGGAATTGGAGAGGTGGCCGAGTGGCTTAAGGCGTGCCCCTGCTAAGGGTAAGTGGTGGTAACACCACCGAGGGTTCGAATCCCTCTCTCTCCGCCATTTTTAGCTAAACTTAGTAGCATCTCTTCTTGTATCCACAACTACTCTAATATTCCTCTAAACCCCAGTGTCTATAAGCTTTAGCATGTATTTTCTAGTTTAAAATCTGATATATTTATGATTCATACTTATCTTTCTTATACTAATATTAGACAAGAAAACGATAAACTATTTGTCATTAAAATTTCTCCATTATATACTAATAGTAGCTTAAAACTTATAACTATATTAATAGGCAGAATGATGACTAAAAATAGCTTATATAAGAACTTTTATTTGCAATATGATCCAGAGGTTATGCTACAAGAAGGCATAGATGTAGAAAAAGAGCATAGAGATTGGGTTGAAGACACAAAATACAAGCTTCAGAATATGGAGATCTTAGGTGGCAAAAATCCTACGATACCTCATATTACACATTCAATTTACTTCTCAAATAAGCAATCACCTCATACTATTAAAGACGTTGGCGTTAAAAAAAGTATAAGATCTACCAATAGACTAAATGATGCAGCTTTGGATTTTGAGCATTATTTCTGGACCAATACTCCAGAAATAATTCCAGATGAAATGAAAGCAATTAAAAATTTAAAAATTCGCTCGATTGACGAATTTAAAGACCATTCTTTATGGAGTTTTTTAAATAGATCCATCGAAGAAGCTCAATTGGAACCAGGATTTTTTGCACAAGTTAGTGATATTCTAAGAATAATGGCAGTGGACAAATATGGTGGAATTTACCATGACCTTGATTGCGAAATATACGATGCTCCAGAATTAGTAAAAGCCATGGATAAATTTAGCTTTATTAATTCTAGAGAACTGAATATAGACAACTCTTTTATTGGTAATGCATTCATTGCAGCTTCACCAAAGCATCCCGTCCTAACTAAAGCGGTAGAATTATGTGAAAGAAATTTTAATCCAGATCAACATTTAGAAGTGCCAGAATATATAAAAAGACCTTTTAATAAAATACAAAAAATATTCTTTGAAGCTGGGCCTGTAATGTTCACTGTAGCTTACTACAAGGCAAGAAAATATTCTCAGCAATCAGGGAATCTTGATGTTATATTCCCTCCTGAAGTACTTTATAATGTTGAATATGCGCGCGCTACAACAGAAGGTTACATTTCATCCAGCTTTTATAGATCTACAAACTCAATTGACCTTTCAAGGCTTGATCATCAATTTCATGGTATCCCCATTAGAACATGGGCTGGAGATATGTTTACAGGCAATTGGGGGGGGGATTTAAGTGCACCTATTGATTACGACCAACATACTCAATATTTAACCAGACAGCAGCAGATAATATTACCATCTATTTCTCCGTTAAGTGCTCCAAAAGCCCTTATTGGAGATAGATTATCATTGCTGCCAGCACTTGATGGAGTTAGAGCAAATCACTCTTCTTCAATTATTAGCGATATGGTCCAAAATACTTCTTCACAAATTGCTTTGGCGAATGTAGCTGGACACATGATAAGCAACGCAGCTAAGTCTTTCTATAGTTTCTTTAATAATGAATCAATCGCTGGCTCCGCCCCAATTAGTCATGAAGCTAAGGATATGGATAAAAAATTACTATCTTTAGGAAAACAATTTCGAGCATTATATAATAAGCGAGCAATGGAGTACACTAAGTCTCCCAGTGAAAGCTTGCTTGAAGAAATAAATCACTTAAAAGACCTTCAAGATAAAGCAATGCTTAGTTTAGAGCGATTAGGAAACTTTAACAAGCTTGCTAAAGATGGCAACAAAGAAGATTTACAGCGCAAAGCTAATAAAATCTGGAAAAGTTATAAAAAACTAGAAGAGGCGAAGAAATTCATTAATGTTAAAAGCATTGCTGCTGTACGTGAGTCTATAGACGGGCTTAAAGGAGTTGTAGTAGAACAAAGTGAAAGACTAAGTACAGCTACTCCTGTAAATGCAGATAAAATACAACGTAGTATTAGCTAAACATTTGAGAAGTTCCTAAGCCGGATGGGAGTAAAAGTTCGTAATTTACCCCATCTACCCACCGGTCATCTTACAGATCAGGAGAATGGTTCGCAATCAGACCCATTCGCTCCGTCATTTTTAGCTAAACTTAGTAGCATCTCTTCTTGTATCCACAACTACTCTAATATTCCTCTAAACCCCAGTGTCTATAAGCTTTAGCATGTATTTTCTAGTTTAATATCTGATATCTTTATAATCCAAAAATATCCTATTCTTCAATCAATTTCACCCTATTTTCTATCTCCATCTCTATAAAACCAATATCTTTTGTAATCAAGTTAAGCTTGAGATAATAAGGCCTACAGCAGATTAGTTCGCAAATGGAGAGTCGGTGGTGCGGGAGATTTATACGAATATTTTTATCTTTAGTTAATTTTATACTATAGCCAAAATGAACCTTCCTTCGTATAATAATGAAATATATTGGGGATCCTTCTAAAACAAGATAGTTAACTTGAAAGGACTTACGCCTATGGAGTATGCTCAGAAAATCCTAGCTGCTGATACAGCCTCATATGTTATGAACTTATGCAGGGATCAAAAAAAACTTCACATAAGAATATTAATATAATTAATATTTGCTAACTGAGCTGTTCGTAGTTTAGTTAACTTGTGTAAATTAAAATTGAGGAAAAATTATGTCAAAAGTTTGTTATGTTGTCAATAAGGAAGAATATGGGCCCTGTTGCAAATGTTGATTAGGCTAATGATGGTCACTAGCCTAATCAACTTCCTAATGCCAACTATTATTATACTATATTTATGAATCCATTTTCTAAGAAAAGATCATCTGCAAATCACCTCACTACAGTATGATATCAGAGGTGGATTTGTATATAGATACTGGTTCTAGGAGTAAATCAGTACTTTCAGTTTTAGTGATTTCTCCAATGAGCATAGTTCCATTAGAAAGTATTGTTATGTATGGAAGTTTTGTATTTTCTTCCATAGATTCACCTATATACATATATCCGCTTCCGCCAGACCCATCTGGACCTTCATCTCCAGAATAATCATCATCCCGATGACCTCCGCTTTTGAGGAAAGGAATATCACTATTTACGTCTTGTAAAGCTTCAATTATTTTTAGAAAAATGTTTAAATGAGGTCCGGTTTCTCCAAAGCTTAAGTATTCTTCTGGGCTTTCAGATAAACGATTAATAACTCCATTTACAGAATCAAATATTCCTTGAGGTGTTAATTGCAATTCATTGAAGCTAGGGATATATTTATTTGCCTGGCCAAATAAGATATCCATCACCGAAGTAACATCTTGAATCTCAATTTCTTCTAATATGGCTTTAGCTGCATCTTTATCTTCACCTAAATTTAGTAGTTCATTCATGAAGCCTTTATCATGGGAGATTTTAAGCATTTCTTGAATTTTAGGGTGATTTAGAAGGGGGTTGTCATATAAAACTTCCATCCTAAAGGTTTTAAAACTATCCTCTTGCAAGATAATTTCTACAAGAATTCCATATTCTCCTCTAGTAGCTGACACCATTTTATAATTATAGAAGTCAAGTGGAGCGTCTTCGAACTCATATAACTCACCTTTTTCATCTTTCCAGGCAGATACTTCTTCAGATGTTCTTTGAATTTTATGGTTATGAGTAACATCTTCATTAAGCTCTGCTTCAGCTGCCGTTCTTTTTTCAGAAAAATTATTAACTTCTTCTGTCTCCATAAGCTGAGGAACGTCACTTAATTCTATAACTTCTCCAGTAGTTGTTTCAATTACAGTTACTCTAGTCCAAGCACTAGAAGATAATCCAGTAAGGGGATGAAAATTACCTTCTGCATCTTTATATACATCATAAGCTATTTGCTTCTCTTGCTCGGCAGGAATATTATTTTTTATTTCTTTAGTACGGAGCACAGAAATTAATTTTCTAAAACCTTGACTTCCTAGAAAACCACTTATGTGGTTTATGTTATCAGTTCTTATATTCTTAAGATTAGAGTGTTCTGCAGCAATATTAACAATATTCCATATTTTTTTATTTTGGCTCTCGGGCTCTTCATCATAATTAGCAGAGTTTGCAAAGTTTCTTTCTTCTATTGTTAAGCCAACAAGTGAAAACTTCTTCTGTGCAATAAGATTGCTTTTATATTTATAGTAAAATTGTATATTATATTTCTCAGAATATGTTTCAGAACCTATAAATTCTTTTTCTTGATCTGTTAATTCTTCGTTAGAAGCTATTTTATTTTTAATTGTCATGGTTCTAAAATAGAGATAACACTCAGTTGTTTCTGCGTAATTAGTTCGAATATATTGTTGATGTGTAGGAGAATAATAATCCAATAATAATCGGAAATATCTTACATCTAATATATCTAAAAAAGCTGTTTCTATGTTTGCTCCAGCATTAATAAGCACAAATGCTGTATCAAAATCATTCTTTGAAAATGCATATGCTAAAGGAGATGCTCGATCCTCCAATATTATATTAAAATCAGCTCCAGCTTTAATAAGAAAATTTATAATAGCTAAGTTTTGAACCTGAATAGCTCTGCACAGAGGATATCCACCTGATGATCTCTTTAAATTAGCATCAGTATCAAAAGATAGCTTTATAAGTTCAAGCCAGCCTTCTTCAGCTGCTTTGGTCAATAATGAATGTGAGGGGTCTGAAAGGGCACCAGCATTGATAAATAGCTTTGCCTTTTCAATATCATAAGAGTCAACGATCTCATCTATAGGAACATCACGAAGATCTATAATACCTGTTGTATCTGAGAATAAATCTATGAATATCTTTATCGTTTCAAGACTTCCTGTTTTGACTGCTTCTGCTAAAAGTTCATAATGTTTTAAATAACGAGGTATTTCTGTTAATTTAGCGCCAGCATCCATAAGCATCACTATTGCAGCTACATGACCACTGGCCAATGCCGCTTCTATGGTGGGATCACCATACCTATTTTTAATATGGATATCAGCTCCAGCATTAATAAATAATTTTAAAATATTTGTATTTGGACAAACCATCTCATTCACTATATCATGTATCAAAGGTATATCCTGTGAAGTTAGTTTATTCATATCATCTTTAGATAAATATTGAAGTATATTTCCTAGGAATTTTTCTATATTTCCAGACGTCATTGCTAGATATATTGCTTCATCTAATCTGTAATAATCATCATTTTTAGTAGAATCCAACGCCTCATAGCCATGATCTTCACCTTCAAAACATCTAAGAATCTGATTTATCTCGTAATCTAAATTTAATTTTCTTTGTGCTTCAATATCTGGATTTTGATTGCTGCTTTTCATTTTTTATACCCTTAAATATTAATACCACGACCTTATTAAAGTTAATAAATTAACTAGCTTTGTATCATGGTATTAACTTTCGTTAAAGTCAAGTGAGTTTTGTATGGATTGTTAATATTGTAAGTTTGAATTAAGGGGGGAAGTAATTGGTTTTGTCGCATTTGAATCTTTAATGCACCTATTTATCCTCATACGCTTGATTATATCAATATATAGCTCCTCCATCCTACCAGTCGACTCATTGCAAACTTTATCTAAAAGAAACCCCTAGACAAACCAAGGCTTTACGAGCAGGAGAATGGTTTGTAATCAGACCCATCCACTCCGCCATGCTTTACAAACTTTTCCTACTAAATAATTATCTACGTTCATAAACGCCCTCTAGGCCTTGCTATAACTCATATTTTGGGCATTCAAAGAAATACTACTCCCCAGGGATTTTGCATGAAAAATAATAATTGAAATATATAATCGTTTCCCATCTATAAGTCGCATTAACCAATGGTTGACAAATTAAGAATTGGATATATTATAAGCTATTAATATTTAATACTTAGGAGTTAGTTATGATCAGAGGAAATTATTACCTATCATTTTACCAAGCTATTTTAGATAGAGATCTAACTAAATTAGTTCAATTACATGACTTAACTAATGAAGAAGAGCTAAATTATCCAGAAGAATATACTCATCTAGATGCGAATGAAATATTTAAAGCTAATCATCCGATGGATTTTATCAGTTCTCTGTTTAGAACCGTAAAATATCAAGAATTATATTTCAAGTATTATCATGCAAACAATCCACTAGCAACTGAAGAAAATATTGCCTTAAGAGAAAAAACATCTCTAGAATTGCTAAAGCATCCATTAATAGATTATTGCCCTAGCGATAGCTCTTCAATTATAGAGAATTTACTTGCGATGAGTTATAGCAAAATAATTACTAAGGAAGAAATAATCACAAAATTAACACCACTACTCAATAAATCACCCATTATAGATAATATTTTATCGGTAATGGCAATATCTACTACTATTAACCAAGTTAATCCATTTTCGATTGCTTTAATCGATGAGAAAATGGAAAGCTATGATCCAGTAATGGGTGATTGTGGAGGTTACCACGATAGCATCCTTAATAGGATAGTGGTTACTAATAAAGATGATAAACTTAATTTAGAAGTTATAATTCATGAATTAGCTCATAAAACAATGGATGAAGTATTCGATAATAGCTGTGAGCCATATAATAATGAATCTTCGGAGGCTAAATATCATCAGGCGATTAAAAATACCTTACTCAATATTCAACAATTTATTCAACAAGACTTTGGCTTGGAGATTAAATTTGAAGATCAAAATGATACTTGGAAAATGGGTGAAACCTTAAGGACTATGCTTTTTCCTCAATATTCAGCAGACAAGGGCATTCAAGAATTTATCTATTCATTAAAGAAATATAATTTAAATATTGATGATAAATTATCTTGGTTAGATGGCTGCAGACCTCTTGGAGTAGCATTAGGATACTTAGAGTTTGAGTTAGCGGATGCATTAGTTGCTGCGGGGGCAACTATACCGCCGACTACATTGCATAGCGCAGCTATGTATGATAATAGCGAAATAATGAATTGGTTTTTAGAAAACCAACCAACAATCGATGCAAATCATAAAAATTGTGAAGGCTTAACCGCCTTGGATTATGCAAGTGATCCACAAATAATTAGGACGCTTATTTCGGCTGGAGCTATTGCTTATCCACCTAATTTTGAACCTATTTGTGATATTGATCCTAAATGTCAAGATACAGAAGAAGATTCGATCATTATAACAGAGCAATTACATGCACTTGAGATATTATTAAGATCTTATAATCAAGATAATATTCAAAGTTATGAAGACTCTGAATTTATTGTGATATTACCGCAAATCATCGCTGGAGATCTATATAAAGGCAAAATAATTGATATGCTTGAGCCACAAGCCGAATATTGGCAAGAGATTGTCTCTCCAGCTACAAAACTTTATCAAGAACAACATGATACAAGTAAAATTTGTTTGGCTTCTTTTGATTATACTGATTTTTTCTAAAGTTAGCGAATTTCAATTTATCAACATAGTAAGAATCATGATGCTTATCTAGAAAATTAATTATATCCCAGTATGACCAAAAATAAAGTAAGATTCTCTTTATTTAGAACGATTTTAGCATGAATATTTTGGGATTAATTAATAATATACGCGATCCACGAATGGAAGGGAAAGTAATTCATAAATTTAGCTCGATTATATTTGTAGGATTATGCGCTGTATTGTCTGGTTGTGAAAATTGGTCTGATGTAGAAGATTATTGCGAAGCGAAGAAAGAAGGGCTTTCTCAATATGTTGATTTAATTAAAGGCATGCCATCTGAGTGGACATTCACACGAGTTTTTACCTTACTAGATCTAGATCACACAGAGTATTTACTAAGAACTCATGCTGCAACTTTAGTTAGCCAAAACAAGCCTAGCGATCAGGTTTCTATTAATGAGAAAGCTCTACGCAGCAGCAAAAGAAAAGGTCTGCAATGTCTACATTCATTAAGCGCTTGGTGTCATGAGAATGGTTTGGTGTTAGCAGGAAAACAAGTAGATAGTAAATCTAATGAGATAACAGCCATTCCTTTGTTATTAAAATCTTTAGCTTTAAAAGGCAACACAGTTAGTATTGACGCCGTTGGATGTCAAAAATATATTGCCAAGTTTATTAATGATAAGCAAGGAGATTATGTTCAGGGGTTAAAGCGCAATCATCCAAGACTATATCAAGAAGTTGAAAATCATATCAAAGAGAAAGGAATAACCGCTGCTAATCAACTATATGATGCTTTTGAGCAAGGTCATGGCCGCTTAGTTTGTCATCGTTATTTTGGGTTTGATGCAACCTTTCTTTTTCAAATGCAAGATTGATGCAGTGTAGCCAGTGTTATTGCAGTTGAAACTATTTCTTCTAAGGACAATGATCTTAAGCATAAAGTGAGTAGTAAATGGAGATATTATTTGTCTAGCCATCATTATACTAATCAAAAATTATCTGGCTATATCCCCAACCATTGGGACATCGAGAATAAATTACACTGGATTTTGGACGTTCATATGAAATAGGATAGTGATCAGAAATCAGAGAGCAAAAGTGCAAGAAGCTTTGCTTGACTAAAAAGAATAGCTTTGAATATAGCGTGTTCTAAAGATTTAATCTCCAAAAAACCAATATCTTTTCATATTAAATTAATGAAGAGATAATAAGACTTACAGATCATTAGTTCGAAATGTAAAAATTACTAGTACGCGTAGACTTGCTAGTTTATTGTTTTAGGCTCTAGAACCCACCACCACCAAATCTTAACCAAAATTAATTCCCACTTGACATCACTAATATTAATCATATCTTATAACTCCTATAACAAGATATGATAAGATAAATTATAATGCCTAATAAAATCGTTGGATATACTGGATGTAGCACTTTTGAAAAAAAACTAATCCTACAACTCCCTAAATTTGAAAACAAGAGAGGTATATCCTATTATACTCATTATGAAAAATTTTTTAATAGACAAGAAAAATATGGAATTATAATTGATTCCTTCTGTGCTAACTATATGACAAATAAAGTAATTCATGCTTACAGATCTAACGATAATATGGAGTCCCTAAAAAAGTTTACAGAAATATTTGGATCCCAGACTCCTCGTTACTCTAGTTCATTTGCAAGTGGAAATATGATGAATATTAATGGGGTAACATCAGAATTTATAGATAATGCTATAAATAAAATGAAGGTATCATCATTAGCTACAACTTATAAAAAAGATCCTGATAATATACCAAAGGTATTACATAGCATATGGTTAACTAATAAAAATAATCCTAAAGAAATTAAAAATGAAGATATTAAAAATATTTTCAATAGCAAAGATTTTTTTCAAGAGAGTGATCCAAATTGGAAATATGTTGTTTGGACTAATGATAAAAATATAATCCAATCATCCACACAAAAGTTAGAAGATAATTCTATAGAAGTTCATTCTATTTATGAAATTAAAGAACAAATTCAACTATTTGATTTGGTTGCCAACCTTATAGAACATCAAAAATTTGGCATGGCATCTGATATACTAAGGTATTCTATTTTGTTTTCTCAAGGTGGAGTATACTTAGACCTCAACTTTAAGCCTAAGAATAACCTTGAAAAGTATATAAACAAATATGATTTTTTAACTCAATTCACACAAAACAATTTTTTTGTTAGTAAGGCATATCACATTATTTTAGAAAAAACATTATCTCATATGCATAACTTCTTCAATACTAAAAAATTAGATGATTTATCTAATGATCAGACCATGATTTATACTCATACGCCATTTGTCTTATTAATTCTTCAAAACTCTAATATAGAAGGTAATGTTGACTTCTATCATACTTATTATGCAGATTTTTATTTACCTAATGAAGGTTTTTTAGGAGAAGATAATTTTAGTTCTGAGAATACTTGGATGGAATTGTAATATATGAATTTGTTTTTTGAATAACTTAATTTAAGAACATATCACGACCCTTTGTCTAGTCTATAGAATAGACTAGTGGTTCGTTTTCTGCCCCATCTACTCCTCCATCCGGCTGACCGCACTGAAAGTGTTATATTGTGACTCTACCCCGGAACTTTAGTGAAGGAGGACTACTTATTTATTACGTTTATTCGAAGAGAAGTTAACCCAGATCATTATTATATTAATATAACCATAAATGTTGAAAGAAGATTAGCTGAACATAAAGCTGGTAAATCCCCCCATACTAACAAATTCAAACCTGGGACATTGACTTCTTATATATCTTTTACTAATGGACAAAAAGCAAAAAAGTTTGAAGTATATCTAAAATCTGGCTCAGGTAGAATTTTCTGTAAAAAGCACTTCTAACGCATTTGGATCTTTAATGTGCCCCTAAAAATTGTTAAGTAAGTAGAATAATTATCGATTATCTTGGGGAAGAGGCTAATATAGATTGGACAGTTTTCCAACAATTATTCATTTTAATATTGATAATAAATATACTGCTTGTTATTTATTATGATGAGTTGTAATAATAATAAATTAAGAATAATAGTTGGTTACAAAATGAATAGAAGCATAAAAAATAAGGCTAACATTTTCACAGAAATAGGATTTGATAAAGACAATAATAAATATATTTTAGGAATTAGCTCTGAAATTGAAAATGAAGATAAAACAGAGTATAGAGTGCCTGGATTTATGCCGCTTTCTTTTGAAGGAATGTATTGTCGATTCTGGATATTCAAAACTGTTTTTGCGGTAGGATATCCAGGAGGATTTAATATAAGAAGAAAGAAAAGAAATAACTTAAAACTTATATTAGGAATATCAGGATCTAAGAAAGAAGGTATTAGTTACAATAAATATAAGATAAATGAACAATAATTTAGAAATGACTACAGTCTTCAAAGCAGGAGAATGGTTTTGTTTTTTGATCCATCCACTCCGCCATGACTTACGAACTTTTCTCCGTTCAATAGTTTTGATATTTAAAAAAAACCTATAGAGCTTAATAGAGCTCATAGTATGAACATTCAAAATAAAACTTCACCTTCATTTCATAAAAAATTATATAGCTTCTGAGAATAATGCATCAGTAGAAGAATTTGAAAGATTCTTGAAATCAGGAAATAGAAGATCTTTTTGTAAAAGAATTTTTAACGAATTACCCCTTTCTTTTCTAATTTGGGATTCATTTAAATACAGCAGCTTATAAAATTTATTCAAAATAATAGAGATTATATTCACTACAATAAGTATGCAGAAAAGAAATTTTTATTGCACTCAAGTGCTTATTAATATGTTAATTTAAATTGTCGCATTATTGACAAATATTAATATTTTATATATGGTGTTGCTTTTCATTGTAGAGATTTAAAATGACATCACATTTATTAATTGGTAAAAATATAGACAAATTTAAAGTAATCGGTCCATTTGTAGATAGCAATAAAGTTTACAAAACTTATGGTAGAAATAAAAATGATATTGATTGTAGTACACTAAATCTTCCAAATAATTCTCATATAATGATTTATACGCATGCGACTCTATATCAAGATTTTCATATACTACATTTATGTTCCACTGCTGAAACAAAAATAACTATAAATTCATTTAAAGAAATTAGTAAAAATAAATCACTTAATATTGAGCTTTTTAGTTGTTATAGTGGGGCTGCTATTGATGACTTACCAGAAAATTCTAAATTAATTACCGTGATTGCTTCTTATCTTTTTCTTAATCCAGAAAGTAATAAATTTGCAATCCATTCCAGTAGATTAGGAAAAAGAGTTTTTGTTTCAGATGTAACTTCATTAGCAAAAATTAAACTAAATTCAAAAAATATCAAAAAGTGGCAAGATAAACAATTAGAAAATTTTATCAATTTCTGTAAAAAAATTAAGAATGGAGTAGATCATAGAGACTCTATTGATATAGCGCAATTAATAGAGTTATATGAAGATGATAATCTGCTAAGTAATTGGTTAAATCAATTTAATCTCAAGCGTTATAAAGAGATATTTTTTATATCGATGAGTTATTATAATAACTTCAAAGTTATAAAAAATCTTATAAAATCAAGTGTTGATGTTGATTCTAAAACAAATTCTGGTAAGACAGCTTTATATATTGCTTCAGAAAAAGGACATATAGGTATAGTTGTCGAGCTACTTAATAGTGAAGCTGATATTAATATTAAAAGCAATGATGGAGCTACGGCTTTGCACACTGCCTCAAATACAGGTGCGCAGCTTGTAGTTGCGGAGCTGATTAAGAGGGGAGCTGATGTGCATATTAAACATACTTATGGTTACACAGCTTTGCATATAGCATCACGACAAGGGCATGATCTTGTAGTTTATGAGTTACTTAAAAATGGAGCTGACTATATTAACTTAAAATCTCAAAAAGGTTTGACTCCTCTATATCTGGCTTCAGAAGAAGGGCATCAGCCTGTGGTAACTGAGCTAATTAAAAATGGAGCTGACATTAGTATTAAAAATGATAAAGATATGACTGCTTTGCACATTGCTTTACTACAAGGACATCATTCCGTAGTTTCTGAGCTACTTAAAAATGGAGTAAATATAGATTTTAACACTGAAATTAAACCTTTAAAAAACGAAATAAAATATTTATATGGAAAAAAATCTTTAGTTTATAAAGAGATGAATTATTATATTCTCTCTCCTGTGAAATATATTTTAATCCATAATGATAAGGTAGATACAGCTATATCAGCCATAAAGAATATTGAAAGAAATTTAGATTTTATTGAGTATCAAAAGCTACAAGACTGCTTAGATGCGCAGCCTGCGGGTATGAATATAGATCTTAATGGCCTTTGTGGAAAAGATGGATCTTTTTATCTTGTACACTCAGAATTATAACTAATAAATGGTCTCCATAATTTTTAGTTATTTATCTTTCTTCCGGTGTATGGCAAAAGATTGCTTCGTCTGCTGGTAAATTTGCTTCTGTTGCACCTATAAAAGATAGTTAGAATTTTATTTGAAACGCAAGTATTTTAGTCATTAAGATACTAATGAAGTAAATTTCTCGAAAGTAGTTTTATTATTTTGGTTATAGTTTTCGAGTTGTCTTTTTCTAATCATATGCAATATTTCAATTCCTTTGATTGTTTGCATGGCTCCGTTAAATGATTTGAAAGCTAGCATCGGTTTCGTTCGCTTTATAATAAAGCGATTTTCTTACGAATAAAGAAGTCTATTGTTGCTCCATATTTATCAACTGCTCTGTATAGAAACAAGTGAGATTTAAGCTCATAAAATTACTTTCTATGATCGTCAGTAATCCATCCCATTTTACCTTGTGTAGAGCTGTTATTACTATTTCTATCGATAGCGCTAGCTTTACTACTTACTATTACAGTTTTAACGTTGATAGTATTTCTTCTTATGAATTTAAACACAGCAAATATTATTCCTCCAACGATCAATAATAATGCTATACCGATTAATGGTCTAAAGAAAATCCATGCAAGTGCCATGGTTGTAAAACTTAATATGATGGCAACTATGCCAGTAATCACTTTTATGCCTCCATCAAGGATATTTCCTATTAACGGGACAATGCTACCAAGAGTTTTTATTGGGCCAAGTGTCATAGCAAGCCCAGTCCACATTAACAAAAATGCAGCTAGTCTACATAGCCAGGTATTCATAGTATTCTCGCTTTCTGCTGAAGAAAACATAGCTGTAGCTCCAACATTTCCTAAATCAAGAAGTTTAATATCTCCATTTTTAGTATAGTAAGGTTCAATTATATTATTATTTTGCTTTCCAATTACACTAACCTCGGTAGGTTGTATGATACTATATCTAATTCTTATAGAGCCAATTTGTGGATCCTCAGGGTTGCCATAGAAGTATTCATTGCCATTGAGTTTGAAGTATTTTTTCAGATGGCTACTCATAGCATCAAAATTTTTCTGTGCTAGAGGGTATTCTTTGTAATCATTTATTTGGTTAATAAAAACTGATGTAAGTTTAAACTCATTTACATTCACATT
>Ga0129324_10000739_pt1 | contig 22648 bp, 23 predicted proteins | sample CPBDNA_7_FD_96879 | JGI IMG/M metagenome (GOLD analysis project Ga0129324, IMG submission 96879) | Freshwater to marine salinity gradient microbial communities from Chesapeake Bay, USA - CPBay_Spr_15_0.2_DNA | ecosystem: Environmental > Aquatic > Marine > Coastal | place: USA: Chesapeake Bay... | reverse complement strand
CCAACGCAATCCCAAGAGGATTATGGGGAATTAAACCAAAAACAGCAGGTTTTGCGATCGCAAGTATTAAACCTCAAATGAGTAAATTAAAATCTAGTGAAATTGCAGTTCCAACCGTCAGAGGAACCATCAAAGGGAAATATACTTACGTCGGGAAAAGGCTGCAAACCTATGAAATCGAAATCCCAGGGAATATGTTAGCTGAGTTTTCAATCAATGATAGGAAAGGGAAAGACTTGAATCATAATGGTCAAAAAATTCCTGCTGCTCTCGAATCCATAAGGCTCTCTCCTGGGAAGCATGTTATTCAATTAAAGATAAATTCATTTTAAAATAGTAATCTCTAAAACTCAATCCTTACTTTTTTTTCTGATAGCTGTTTTTGTTTATGCTTAAAACAGGTTTGCTGCTTTTGCTGGTGTTTCCAGTTATTATATTTTTTGTAGTTTTAGCCAAAACCTTTATTCTATTAACATTATGTTTTTTTTTAAATATTTACGTTTAACCTCAATCTCATTCATTTTTGTATTACTTTTTTCATGTGATACAGCTGTCCCAGAACAGCATTGGCAAAAAGGAAATCTACACACCCATTCTTTTTGGAGTGATGGAGATGACTTCCCAGAAATGATCATTCAATGGTACAAAGACAATGACTACCAATTCATTGCACTATCTGATCATAACACAATTGCTACAGGAGACAAGTGGTACAAATTAAAAGAATCAGACAAAAAAAATAATACATTAGAAAAATATCAAAAAAGGTGTGGCAACTGGGTAGAATCAAAAATTGATTCCAGTGGAACTTCTGTTCGACTAAAAACTTTTGAGGAGTATAAATCTAAACTTGATGTCCAGGATTCGTTTCTAATTATCCGGTCTGAAGAGGTAACTTCTTCTTTTGGGAAAAAGCCTGTCCATATTAATGTAACAAACATTCAAAAAAAAATTGAACCCATCAAAGCAAATTCCGTTTATGAAGTGATGCAACAAACTTTGGACGCTGTTCATGCCCAAAGAAAAAAATTGAATGTCCCTATGTTTGCACACATCAACCATCCCAACTTTGGATATGGGATCAATACGGAGGATCTAAAAAAATTAAACGGAGAACGGTTTTTTGAACTCTACAACGGTCATCCTGCAGTGCACAATGAGGGAGATGAAACACACTTTGGTATAGAAACCATGTGGGATCTGATCAATATTTCTTATTACAATGAGAAGAAGCCGTTGCTTCTTGGAATTGCTACTGACGACAGTCACAACTACCATGTCAAATCTTCTGATCATAGTAACACAGGAAGAGGATGGGTAGTGGTTAATTCAAAAAAATTAGATCCAGTAAGTCTGATTGAAGCAATGGAGGCTGGTAACTTTTATTCCTCTTCTGGGATTTCTTTAAAAAAAGTACATACAAACAAGAAAAGACTTTCTATTGAGGTCGATTCAAAAGAAGATGTTGCTTATGAAATCATTTTTATGGGCTATCGAGAAGGCAGTGAAAACATGGAAGAATTAAAAAGAGTTAAAGGCACTGCTGCCGAATATGTTTTTGAAAAAAACGACCTCATTGTTAGAGCAAAAATAAACTCTAATGTTTTAAAAGAAAACCCCTATATAAAAGGAGAACTTGAGCAAGCTTGGACGCAACCCATTATTGTAAAATAAACAACTCAGATAGCTCACTCTTTATTTAACTTCTTCTTTCCAATAATCATTGGCTTTGGCGATTGTTGCAAACTCCATAGCAACGGTTTGACCTATAGCGATTAACATCGCAGCGTCATTGGCATATTTAGGTCTTAACTTTTCTCGCATTTCAGCATCTGGTTGGGTGATTTTAATAATTAATCTCGCCATTTTAACCGCTAGAGCTCTTCCTTCTTCTGGAGAGTTGGTCAGCAATGTGTTTCCTGGTATTAACTGTGTTTGATCTGTCATGTTTTTTATATGATGTTCTGTGTTTTTTATTTCTATTTCCTATAATAACGAATAGGGTTGCTTTTTCATCAATTGTTACTTTTCTAAAATTGGTGTTTTTATTATTTAAAATATTTTTTAAACTCCTTTAAATCATTATTCAATTTATTATAACGCTCTTGTGATAGATGTAAATTATTTGAAGGCAATGTTTCAAGCAAACCTTTAATCGGCAACAAGAAATTATGCAGCTGATTGTGAGCTTCTCCTGTCATCGTACATTTTTTAAAAATCATTGAAAATTCAGATTTTAAACTTATTGTTAGCGGTCCAAAGGCATCGACATTGTCTTTCTCTTCGAAAGAACTCATAATGCTTATCATGTTTTCAATTCCTATTTTGGTTTCAGGATTTGCAATCCAACGTTTTCCATTGTCTAACTGAATGTTGGTGCTTTCTAAATTTTGCTGCGGAAGGGTGTTTTTTATCCCTTGGAGAATGGGTGTTTGATTAGTTGTTTTTTGACTAAAGTTGTAATTGGAAATTAAAAAAATAATGAAAAAAAACACCCTTAATGTTTTGTACACATTTTGGACAAAAAGAATTATCCGATAAATTAGTGAAGTTTTGGTAGCGAAAACAGGCTCAGGGCCATCAACAATCGAAAAAGAAATAAACATTATAGGTTTAGTTTTATTTAAGGCATTTACAAGTTATGAATTTTTTTAGATTATTATTAGTTGAAATAAAATTGATTGAAAAAAATCAAAAACGAAAAAACAGTAAATGAAGCACCTAAAAAGAAATAAACATTTTTATATAATACATAAAAATTGGAAATTAAATCTCAACTTAAATAGATAACTATATAAAAACAAAAAATGCTGATGTCTTATGCTTCTCCAAGCAACTTTGAGCTTTTTAAATCATTAATTCACAAAGAAATTGAGCATCAATCTCCAAATATATGGCGTCGGAAAAATTGGCTATGATAAAGTTCTTGATGATGCAGAGTTTTACATGACAAACTTTAAGGATGTTACTTTTGAAAATGCAATTTGGCTTCCTGGTGTTGACGAAACAACACTTATGCCTGATGGAAGTGTTAGAGTTTACGGAACTTGGAAAGGAGTTAGTATTGCTACTGGAAAAAGCTTTTCTTTAGATTCTTACCACTACTTTAATGCAAAAGAAGGTAAGGTTTACGAATCAGGTGACTTTTTCGATGCTAGCGGAATGATGATGGCTGTTGCTCTTGACGAAGAAGTTGTTGCAGAAGGAGCTACTGAATAGTCACTTTCTAAGATTAAAAATATTTTCACTCAAGAATGTTTGAATGAAGAAAAATAGATTTATTTTGAACTCCCCTTGAAAGCAGGTTTTTTTTATTAAAAATGAATAAAGAAGAAATTTACAATTATTGTGTTGCCAATTTGCTCGAAAAATTAAAAGCTTTTGAAAAAAGAATACAAGGGCTATCGGAAGCTTTAAATTCTGAAAGTAAGAGTAGTGCTGGAGATAAGCACGAAACAGGACGTGCAATGATTCAATTAGAGCGAGAAAAATTAGGGGTACAATTGGCAGAAACTGAAGCCAATTACAGAAAAATATTACCCTTAAAAAACAATCATTCATCAGTCATTGTAGGAGTCGGTTCGTTGGTAATAACAGATAAAGAAAACTACTATATTGCTATCTCATTAGGTGAATATAAACTGGAGGATGAGTGCTGTTATTGTATTTCACCTCAAAGTCCTATGGGAAGGTTGTTATTGGGTAAAAAATTGGGGGAAAGGATTCATTTTAACAATAACATCTCAACAGTTCTCAGTATTCTTTAAATATCTTTTTTTGATGTTTTTTCTATTTTTTTAATGCTTTCTGATCAATTATGACTATTTTTTAGGGCTTTTTGGGCAAAAATGATCATTTAATGAAATTTAAAAAATATTATTTCATGATGAATTTTAACCATTAAAAAATGCTTACTTTAAATATCTTAGTTAAAATATATGAAAAAATTACTCTCTTTTCTATTAATAATGTTTGCATTTATGCAATGTTCAAATGAGGAGGACAATCGCGATTGTAGTGAAAGTTTACTAAGAGGGAAACTGGCCATCAAAGGGGTTTGCTTGAACTATACTATTCAGCTTGTTAGTGGTGAAATTGATAAAGATCTGTTAGAAAGCGAATGGGTAGACGAAATGACCGGCACCGCCTATAATAATGTGTTTGCTTTACAAAACGTTTGTGATTTTCCGAATGGAATTGAAGAAGGAGAAACATTTGATTTTATTGTAAATAAAAACCCTGAGAATCAAAAATGTGTCGTGTGTCTTGCCTATAGACCTACCCCGAGCAAATCGATTTCCATAATTATTTGTAATTAATTATATCTACTGCTTTCGAAAAATTAGAATATATTTAATCTATTCAAAATTAAAAATAAACTATGAAGTCATTTTACAAACCAATTTTTATATTTTTCATTACCACCACTCTAGTCATGGGTCAAAGCTCAAAAGCCGTCTCTATTGAACAGTTTGGGGCTATAGGGGACGGAAAAACACTCAATACTAGAGCCATTCAGAAAGCGATTGACAAGGCCGCTTCCCTCAAAAACGGAAAAGTCATTTTTCCAAAAGGGAACTTCTTGTCTGGTACAATCGAACTAAAATCTGGGGTTGAGGTTCATTTCGAAGAAGACGCTGTTTTATTAGGAACTGTAGACCCTTATCAATACCGAAAATTGAGTGGGAATAAAGCCTTACTGATTGCAGACAATGTGTCATCGTTTTCAATAACAGGAAAAGGAACGATTGATGGACAAGGGCGTGAACTGGCACTAGCCCTTGACAGTTTACATCACACCAAAGCATTTATTGATCCCAATTATAACTACAAGAGAATGCGACCCCATGAATTTCATCGGGTTGAAATAATTAATTTTACGCATTGTAAGGACGTTAAAGTATCTGGAGTTACCATACAACATGGTTCCTCTTGGGTTCAAACCTATGAACAGTGCGAAAACTTAGAGATAGACAACATAACCGTAAACAGCACTGACTATTGGAACAATGACGGAATGGACATTGTGGACTGTACCAATGTTAGAATCACCAACAGTTTTGTCAATGCTGCTGATGACGGAATTTGTTTGAAATCGCATTCGCCAGATCATATTAATAATCAGGTTTTAATCGCCAACTGTAAAGTTCGATCTAGTGCAAGTGCAATAAAATTTGGTACGGCAAGTCATGGTGGTTTTACAAATATTGTCGTTAAAAATATTGAAGTTTATGACACTTTTAGATCCGCAATTGCAATTGAATCTGTCGATGGTGGCGTCATTGAAAACGTCTTGGTTTCTGACATTAATGCTGTCAATACAGGCAATCCAATATTCATCCGTTTGGGTCACAGAAGTGGAGAAAAACCAGGGAGCATTAAAAACATAACCCTAAAAAACATAACCGTTCAAGTTCCTTTTTCGCGACCGGACATTGACTATGATTTAAGAGGACCTGAGGTCAATTTTTTCCACAATCCTTTTCCTTCAAGTATCGTTGGAATCCCAGGTCACGAAATCGAAAATGTTACCCTTGAAAACATTACAGTTACCTATCCCGGTCGTGCCTCAAAAGGAATGGCCTATGTTCCTTTGAGCCGTTTGCAGCAAGTCCCAGAAAAAAAAGAAAGTTATCCTGAATTTTCAATGTTTGGCGAGCTGCCTGCCTGGGGGATGTATGTTCGCCATGCCAAAGGCGTGACCTTTAAAAATATTAATTTTAAACTTGAAGACGTTGACTTTAGGCCTGCTTTTGTTTTCGATGATGCAAGAAATATCTCTTTGGAAGGGATTCATTTGCCTGAAAATAAGACCCAACAGATTTATTTAAATAATACAGCATCGATCACCATTGATACTGATCTGAAGCTTTCAAAACAAATGGTTAATTATTGAATAATTCATTTTTAAGTTTAAATAAAAAACCCTCTAAAATCGATTAGAGGGTTTTTTATAAGAATAAGTATTAAAAAGTCAATTCATTAATTTGATGAAACTGATTTATAAACAATCTGTATGCTGTCAATTACAGTAACCGTTGCTATGGCCTCTAACAACTTGTCATAGTCAATCTCCAAAGAACTCTCTGTCGGCAATGAAGCTGGTGTCTGATTCAATGCATATAAAGTGATATAATACTCCGTAGTTCCTGCACTAGGATTACAAGGGGAAGAATAGGACAAAGCAGCGCCATCTTTGTTTGGTCCAATGTACCAATCTCCATCATCAGCACCTCCATGAGAAATACTGGTAACTGATGGGGCAATTCCCCAAAGGGTAAGATAGGAGTTTGTTTCATTTGGTTTTGGGTAGCCATGAATTGAAATGGCCAAAGCTTCTGTTCCTTCAGGAACATTGTTCCAAGCCAAAGGAATCGATTTCTCGACACCATTCTCTTTCTGTTCACACTGAAAGTCTGCTAGAATTTCACCATTTGAATCAATGGCAATACTAGAAAATGAGAAATTTGAACCAGTCGACACGACAGTATATCCTGATGAAGTGCTATCTGTTGTATCGCCCGAAGAATCGGTAGTATCGTCACCGGTGATCGATCCAGCCTCACCCAAACTTACATCTGTACAAAATTTTACATTACTATATGACTCTGTATTACCAGTGCCTGTTCCAATTGATCCGTTCGTCGGCAAATTGGTCGTACCTCCGTTCTCATCAACATAAACATAAGTGAAACCACAATTTGTATCCCAACTGTAATTGACATAGTATTTTGTTCCAGACTCGCCTGTGATAGAGTATTCGAACGAAAATGCATTTTGACCTGTTTCTTTAACTCCAAAAACATATACGTCTGAACCTTCAATCGGTTTGAATTCATTTGAAGGACGAACAGGATTCTGAACAGGTTGTGGAAATATTTGATCTTCAGGAGCTACAGATGATGGATCTAAAGTAATTTTACCCATCATAAAAGGAATAAAATAAGGCTTTTCATTACTTGCATGATAGCGGTAATTACCTGCCTCATCAGTACGTCCAAATGCAGTGTCTAAGGTTTCATCAGTATATCCATAAACTGGATATCCATCCAAAGCATAAGCCAATGGAGATGTCTTCCCTACGGTTTCTTCAAGATGCGTTGGGACAAGGTGATAGTGATAGTCATCTCCTCTACCAAAGTGGCCACCCCAGTCGTCCAATTCGCCAGCTAGAAAAGCATTAACCCCTCTGTTGTTGAACACGTTAAAAATTGGAACTCCGTTTACTGCAACTGCCATCGCTCCTTTCATAAGGTGCTCCGAAGTGTCTAAAGGAGAGTCTGACTTTACTGGATTTAAGGGAATTGTCCAACTGTTACCACCGGTATAATCTTGAGGAATTGGTACTTGCTCTTGCCAAGCTGTAATTCCAGTTCCCATTCCGTGTTCTGGCCAACTGTAAGATTCAATATAAAAATTGGTATCATCCGAAGTAATGTTAACTCCCGAAAATTTAGAAAAGTATGACTTAATTGTATCTACGGAAGTTGTACTAGTAGAACTATCGTCAGTTGTATCAGTGCTATCGTCAGTTGTATCAGTGCTATCACCATTGTCCGTTGAAGTGTCACTTTGTGTAGAATCATTTTCCACAACAGAATCAGCAGAGTCATCGGTCGCATCATCAGTAGAACATGCGATTAAAATCAAAAACAGGAGCGAAAAAGTAGCCCCTAGAACTGTAACTCTTTTGTGTTTGGAAAGGCTTAAATAGAACCCTATAAAGGTAAAAAAACAAATGATTAGAAAAATTCCAAGCCCTCCTTTTTGTTTTGATATCTTAAAATTTTTGGGTTGAACATTTAACTTTGAATCCAAATTAACTCCAGAATTAATATTAACAATAAATCGATGTTTTTCAAGGACATACAGTTGGTCTTCCATCGAAAAATCAGTAATCGGAAGCTTTATAATTCCATTATTCTCTGATTTAAGAAACACCGATTCGTCCTGAAAAGAAATATACGTTGCACTGAAGGAGGTTTTTGAGTTTTCTAATTGCCATACTTTTTCATTAGATTCTCTGTGCGAACCAGTGTGAGCATTAACAAAAAAGGGGGAAGTTATCATTAAAAATAAAAGCGTAGTAATGCTTTTATTGAATTGGAAATTTAATTTCATAAAAAAAATAATTATTAATATATATATAGTAATACAAAATTAAATAACTAGACTTATTAAACTATAAGAAAAAATTATTTATTTATTTTTAGAACCAACTTCCCTAGTTTATCCCCACTAAAAAGCTTTAAGAATACCTCATAAAAATTATCAATACCATCGTAAACATCCTCTTTTGTTTTGAGCTTGCCCTCTTTCATCCACTTCGACATTTGTATCCTCGCCTGATCATATTGCGATTCATAATCAAACACAACCATTCCTTTCATACTCGCGCGATTTACCAACAAGGAGAGGTAATTTTTTGGGCCTACTACCTGCTGTGAATTGTATTGTGATATTGCTCCACAAATCACAATACGTGCATTAATTCTGAGGTTGGCCAGCGCATGATCTAAGGTTTCTCCGCCCACATTGTCAAAATAAACATCTATACCCTCAGGGCAATTTCTCTTAAGCTCTTTTCTAATACTTTCATTTTTATAATCAATTGCAGCATCAAAGCCCAATTCATTTTTGAGATAATCACACTTGTTTTTTCCTCCTGCGATCCCTATGACTTTACACCCCTTGATTTTAGCAATTTGACCCACCACACTTCCAACAGCACCAGCAGCGCCAGAGACCAATACCACCTCACCCTTTTTTAGTGCGGCAACTTCTAGAATTCCAAAATAAGCTGTCAATCCGGTCAATCCCAATACCCCTAAATAGGTCGTCAAATCCGCCAATTCTGGTGCTACTTTTTGATACCCCCCGCCATTGGTTATAACATATTGTTGAACGCCACCCCAACCAACCAAATAATCCTCTTTATTATAACGGGTAGTTCCTTTTGTTTCGACTACTTTTCCTACAGTACCTGCCCGCATCACCTCCCCTATTTTGATTGGAGGAATGTATGAACGGGTTTCATTCATCCATCCGCGCATTGCTGGGTCTAGTGAAACAAATTGCTGTTCAACCAACATTTGTCCCTCTTGAAGAGGGACAACTGCTTCGGTTTTATACTCCCAGGTGTCTGGCTCAGGAAGTCCCTTGGGTCTTTTAACAAGAATAAGCTGCTTATTTTTCATATTGAATCATCCTGAATTAAATCCTAAAATACAACGTAATTATTATAATATTTATTAATATAATATCTTTGCTAAAATAATCTATTAACACCCAATCACTTGAATAAATCATTTTTAAACCTAGCACTTATTTTTTTGACTTTTAATCTCTTCTCACAAGAGAACACTGCAGTGACCGATTCCTTAATTCCTTATGATGCAATTATCCAATCTGAAGAAGATGGCAAAAGGATGAAATACTCGGGAACGACAAATTTCACTTTTAATCAGGCTTACTTTGAAAATTGGATTTCAGGAGGAGAGAGTTCATTGAGTGGGTTGTTGGCAGTAGATTATAATTTAAATTATTCTGACAGAAAAGGATTGGTTTGGGACACCAATCTGATGGTATCTGTTGGAACTACCTACCTCTCCAGTAATTCCTTTTTCAGAAAAGCAGATGATCGTTTTGAGATAAATTCACTCGTGGGAAGTCAAATCAATCAATACTGGAATTATTCGGCCTACATTAATTTTAAAACTCAATTGTTACCCGGTTATAGATATTTTGAAGAAGGTGGAGAAGAGAAAAAAGAGAAGGTCTCTCGGATTTTTTCGCCAACAGTTGTCCAAATTGGACTGGGTTGGTATTTTAAAAAAAGTGACGATATATGGTTAAACTTATCGCCCTTGGCTTCGAGGGGGATTTTTGTAGGAAAAGCATACACTGAAAACTTGGCTCCTGGTCAAAAATACTTTGGTGTAGAAAGGGGGAGGACAAATAATATTTCGATAGGTGCTTCGCTTACTGGGCATTATAAAACTGAAATTATGGACAACATAACGGTAGACAATAAGTTTAACTTTTACGTCAACTATCTCCAAAAAATAAAAAATATTGACTTTGAATGGAATGCGAAATTTATTTTGAAAGTTAATGAAAGGATTTCGAGCAATCTAATCGTTCACATTCAGTATGACGACGATCTTATCAATAAATTACAAATTCGAGAATTGTTCGGTTTGGGTCTAAGCATCGACCTTTAGGCTATTTGATTCGCTTCGTTTTGTTGTAGAACCAAGTAAAATTATAGAAGTTCAAAAAGACATTGTAGATGTTTCCCTGACCTCTGGACTCGACATCAAGGAGGATGTTTTTTTCGTGATTCACAAAACGAATACAAGGCTTATCTTTGTCGCGCTGCAAAGGCTTGTCCCAATATTGTTGTGCATAAACCATTACAAATCCTTCTGATTCTAAATACTTTCTGGTGTTTTTTAAATAAGTCTCTGCTTTTCTTAAATCAAGGTTCTTTTTACTCCAAATGGTAACGCTATAAAGCTTTCCTGCTTCAAAATTTAAGGACCCTTTTCTTAAAGAAAATATATTGCCCGATCCCAAGGGTATGTTTTTAAACCGCTTTCTGTTTTTCTTTAATAAATTAATGGCTTCAGCTTCGGGCATGTTAAATCTGAATTGCTCATACAAAACACTGTCTTGTCCAAAACCACTTAATGAATAAAGAAGAATAAATATAGAAAAAACCTTAAATCGCTTCAAAAAATTGTTTTATTAAATAGTAACGAAAATTTTTCAATAAAATTATGCTAAAAATAATCAACAAATTTTTAATATGTGAAAAATAATTTTCTTTTAATGCTTAACCTAAACTTCAAATTAAAACGTAAAATAGCAAAATCTTTAATCGTAATTTTACGGTGAAATCCTCTTTGAAAAATACAAAACCTCATCAATTATAAATTAGTAATCAATGGAATTACATCCTACTAAATGCGCCACAGCTCGTGAACGAAAAAAGTTGAGTTTTCTTGATCGAAATTTAACCTTATGGATTTTTCTAGCGATGGCTTTGGGAGTCTCCATAGGCAACTTAATTCCCAAAAGTGTGGGATTCATCAACACTTTTTCAAAAGGGACAACCAACATTCCTCTTGCTATTGGGCTTATTTTGATGATGTATCCCCCTTTCGCAAAAGTAAAATATGACAGAATAAAAGCTGTTTTTAAAAACACCAAAATACTTTCCATTTCGCTCCTATTAAATTGGATTGTGGGACCAATATTAATGTTCTTTTTGGCAATCACTTTTCTGTCTGATTATCCTGAATACATGATCGGTTTGATCCTAATAGGACTGGCGCGCTGTATTGCCATGGTGATGGTTTGGAACGAATTGGCCGGAGGAAATCGAGAATATGCTGCCGGTTTGGTTGCTATGAACAGTGTGTTTCAAGTCCTGTTTTTTAGCTTTTACGCCTATTTATTTATGACAATTTTACCGCCTTATTTTGGATTGGAAGGTCAATTAATTGATATTTCTATTGGTGAAATTGCAAAAAGCGTATTCATTTATTTAGGCATTCCGTTCCTGGCTGGATTCCTAACGAGGAAAATTCTGATATCGAGAAAAGGGGAAATTTGGTATGAAGAAACTTTTACCCCAAAGATTTCACCCGTCACACTGATCTCGCTTTTGTTCACAATCGTGATTATGTTTAGTCTTAAAGGACAAGACATTGTCGCGCTTCCTCTCGATGTACTGAGGATTGCTCTACCTTTAAGTCTTTATTTTGCAATCATGTTTATCTTTAGCTTTATTGCGGGTAAAGTTTTAGGAGCTGATTATTCAACCAATGCTTCGATTGCATTTACGGCTGCAGGAAACAATTTCGAGTTGGCCATTGCTGTCGCAATTGGTGTGTTTGGTGTCAACAGTGGGCAGGCATTTGCCGGTGTGATCGGTCCCCTGGTCGAAGTTCCTGCATTAATCCTATTAGTTAAAGTTGCATTTTGGTTAAAAAATAAATTATACAAATGATGAAGCCTGCTCTTGTTACGATTATTGATTCACTTTCTGTTGATTCAATCCCTGAAGATCGAAAAATTATACTCCAATCTTTGATTGACTATATAACAGAAAAAATAGCGTTAAAACATGACGTCAACTTAAACTTTATCTGTACTCATAATTCTCGTAGAAGTCAGTTTTCACAACTTTGGGCAAAAGTAATTGCAACGCATTATGGCGTTGAAATAAATAGTTTTTCAGGAGGTGTTGAAATTACGGCTTGTAATGAACGAGCCATCGCTTCAATGGAGAGAATGGGGTTTGACATTAAACATTCTGAAGGAGAAAATCCAAAATACTCAATCAGTTATCACGCGGAAAGGGCGCCTTTTATTCTTTTTTCTAAAAAATATGACGATGTATCAAATCCTGAGAAAGGATTTGCTGCCATCATGACTTGCGACCATGCAGATGAAAATTGTCCTTTTATTCCCGGTGCAGAAAAAAGGTTACCCATTCGATTTGAGGATCCCAAAGCTTTTGACGATACTCCAAAAGAAGCAAAAATGTACGATGAACGATCGCTCCAGATTGCGACTGAAATGAAATATGTTTTTATTAATCTATAATCCATTTTCAAATAAATGGATTACTTTATTTTAAGATAAAATCAATTGATTTAAATCACGTTTTATAAAACAAAAAATCCTTCATTAAAGAAGGATTTTTGTTAGATTTCTAAAGTTTACGCAGCCATATATTTCGATAACTCACCCGATCACCATGATCTTGTAAATAAAGTTTTTTAGGTAGATTAATGTCTCTCAATTTGGGGAAACCCCTGTAAACACTCGTCCCTTGAATTTCAACATTATTTTGAACCAAAACACCATTGTGAAAAACGGTTAAAGTTCCTTTCTTAATTCGTTTTCCATCCGCTTCATACTTCGGCTCGTTAAAAACGATGTCATATGTTTGCCATTTCCCGGGAGGTAAGGTGGCGTTGACCAATGGGATATGTTGCTTATAAACGGACGAAGCCTGTCCATTTGAATAGGTCACGCTTTCGTAGCTATCCAATACTTGCACTTCATATGCCTTTTGAAAAAAAATACCGCTATTGCCCCTCCCTTGTCCTTCTCCTTTTACGATTTCAGGGGACTTCCATTCTATGTGTAATTGAATTGAGCCAAATTCGGCTTTGGTTTGAATTCCACCAGACTTAGGTTTAACCGTTAAGGATTGATCATCATTTAGAGTCCAAGATGCTGGAGTTCCATCCTCTCCCTCCCAAAGTGAAAGGTCCGTTCCGTCAAACAAAACTATTGCATCGGATGGTGGAGCTGTATTTATGCCAGGGGTTATTTTTGTTGGTTTGGGTTCCCAGACTTCGGTGTGTTCAGGTTCAAATTTAACTTGTCCCGTTGCAGCAGCAATACCAATAAAGAAAAATAAATATTTCATTTGAAAAAGTGATAATGAAGTTAGGTAAAAAATGGGAAAGTGGTTTACTTTCCCATTTAATTAATTTATAATCATATGATTAAGCAGCCTTGGCTTGCTTGTTTTCATAAAATGTTCTTATTCCAAAAAGTACAATTAGAATAACGGGGAGTATCGAAAGGGTATACAATGTGTCTGCACCGGAAGTGTCTAGATCCATCATCGATCCCATTACCCAAAGGACGATAGAAACAGAAAACATTCCTAAACCTCCCATAAGAGAAAGCCCTAATGCGCCACTATCGGGAATTTTTACAGCAACAAAAGACAACATGGTTGGCCAAAAATAACACACACCAATGGCAAAAACTCCAGCAGCTAGAAATGAGGAAGCGCCAGTAGCCGATGAAAGCCAAAGAAGCCCTAAAAATGAAAATATTGATGAGAAAAGTAACATTTTGGTAATACTTAATTTATGAACAACATCTCCGGCAAATAGCCTTCCTACCATCATAATCCCGTTGATAAAAGCCAGTACTAAAATTGGGTTTGAAACCGTTTTTTCTAATAATGAAGATATCCTTTGGGTAGTCGCCAGTTCTGTAGAAGCGGTGAGAAGCATACAGAATCCAATGAACCAAAATAAAGGATTAGCAAAACTTGCTTTCAACATTTCATTATAAGTAACACCACTGGTTACCCGATCCGTCGGAGGAAATTTTTGTCCTGCAAAAAGGTAGATATAAATCGCAAGGGGAATAAATAGAGTTCCTACCAATACCATCCAACTGAGTCCCATAATGTCAACAATCAAAAAGCCCAAGACACTTCCGATGACGATTCCTCCGGGAAACCATACATGAAAACGATTCAGCATTTTTGTTTTATCATTTGGGTATAAGGTTGCAATTAATGGATTACAAGCTGCTTCGACCATGCCATTACCAATTCCAATAAGTAAGGTTCCTGAAAATAACATCCAAAAATCTCTTGCGAAAAGGGTTAAGATAATTCCTCCCAAATGTGTGATGAAGGCAATGTTCATTATCTTTTTCATTCCAAAAAGATCAACTAAAAATCCTCCTATGATCATCGCCAAGGTAAATCCATAAAATGCTGGACCAAAAGCAATTCCAATGTCTTCTAGAGTTAGGCCGTAGTCATCCTTAAAGACCAATTCGATTTTTGCACGTACGGCAAAAGTCATCGCAGTTGTGATTAAAGCAAAACAACTCGCATTAAAAAGTTTTTTATTCATAATTCGTTTTTGTTAGTTTTTTTCAATTTATAAATATTCGCCTAATTATTTTTCAGATTTAAAAGAAAATTAACATTTAAATATAGTGCTTAAATTATAAAGTTGCTTTTTTTTAATTCTGAACCACTTAATACTTGTGCACGGGGGAAATTAAGTCTTCTTTGGGACTATATTTGCTTTCTGCAGCCCAACGAATTCCTCTCTTGTGTATTTCCATTAGCACTCTAACATCAAAATCTTCAATATTATGGCCTAATGAATTATAGAAAATTCTCCCTTTTCCAAAATTCTTTTTCCAAACCACAGGCACAACACTTCCGGTGACTACATTCTCAATTTTTTTAGAACCCTTTTTTAAATAACTTGCTTTTATAAACTTTGAAGTCGCCAGTACTTTAACATTCGGATCCATTAACATGTAATATTGCTCGGTGTTTTTGACATAAAAATCTTTCAGACCTTTTGTGATTGGATCTTTTCGATCGATAATTTTGACTTTAAATTCGGACTTTCCTCCAGGATGTGAAACAAATTGACCCCCAATCATGTATTGATAATCTAAATTTCCTCGAAAAGAATCTCCTGTTCCTCCATGCCAACCTGCCATTCCAGTTCCATTAAGTATTGCTTTTTGTAAGCCTATAGATTGATTTTTGGTCATTTCTCCCATGGTCCATTGCTGTATAATTAGATCCGCTTGTTCCATCACCGCAGCATCTGCATAAACCTCGAGTGTGTTGAAAACCTCAACTATTGCTCCTTCTGACCTTAGCCAAGGAACAAATAAATCGACTGTTTTTTCTGGATGATGACTCTTCCACCCCCCCCAGACATAGACCACTTTTTTATTTTTAAGACTCGAAACTTGTTCTTTCCTCGATTGGCCATGGACAATACTTGGAACAAGGAAAAGAAAGCTCAATAGAAATATTGTGGTTTTTAAACTAAAATAACCTCTGTTTGAAATTGATAAAATCATTTGAATATCTAATTTAAAGTGTAATCAAGTTTGGATTTAATTATCTCAGACCATTTGTCATAGCCTTTTTGACTCAGGTGAAGACTGTCCTTAACAAAGTATTCCGAAACTGGTAATCTGTTTTTTCCTATAAATTGATCCCTTGTTGAGATGAAGTGAATGTTCTGGGTTTTATTGGTAAAATTTTGAATCAAATCATTTGCGGTAGAAGTTTGATCCCATACTTGCCATCTTTTTGGAGTAGGCGTTATTTCTATGAAAAAAATTGGAAGCATTGGAAATAGTGAGTGAACTTGGCGGGTAACCAGTTTGAATAAATTCTTCACCTCCCGAGGGTCTAAATCGTTGTCGTTACCCGTAATGTCATTTGCAACAAAACAAACCATTGCTTTTGCATTTTTATGTGGTGCAACAAGACGTTCCGTGAAATGGATTAAGTCGTAAAAATGTGCACCGCCATAACCTCGCTTAACTACATCATAAGGCTGCATGTTTTCTGCTAACTTATCCCACCGCCTGATGCTTGAACTTCCAACAAAAAGGATGTAATCCTTTTTTTCTTCAAACTCTCTTTGGGCTTCTAATTTAGAAACTTCAGTCTCAAATTTTTTATCCGTCCCTTGATACTTTTCTATGAGAGAACAAGAAATAAATAATATTGAAATCGAAAAAAAAGCAACTTTAAAAATTCTTTTTTTCATGATATCTTGCAATAATTTTTGGTAAAGTAGTAAAAGATTCTGACTATCACCAAAAATAGAAAGTCGTTCATTAGCTTTACAAGTGAGAAATGTACCATTGAGACGAGTCATTAAAATGAATAATTTTACTTTAGAGGTCTCTAAAACAGCTCCGTAGTTCAACGGATAGAACAAAAGTTTCCTAAACTTTAGATACAGGTTCGATTCCTGTCGGAGCTACTTAATGGGTAGTAATTATTTTGCTGCTTTTTTGATGGGTCGCCAGGTGATTACGATTCCCTGATGGATCATCTTGTTGTCGATTCCTGTCCCAATAGAAAAATCAAATTGAAGGTTTGCTAAGAAATAAGAAAATCCAAAATCTATGTTTATTGCCGAATTTGATTTAGCATTAAAATCTCCATAAGGCTCGATAAACAAAGAAAATTTATTTGAAATATTCAATACTGCAGCTGCCGTATAATTATAATATCCCATACCATTGCTAAAATGGGTATAGCCGAAGTTGGAAGTGAGACTGAACTTTGAATTGATATTTTGCGTGAGAACCAATTGATTAGAATACCCAAAACTATTTGAAAAATCATTCCAATTTTGTGGAAAAATCAAATGTGAAAAAAAGGCCCCTTTTGTTTTGGAATCATTTTGTTTATTGAACGCAACTTTGGCGCCCAATTCTATGCTTCCCATCTTATATAATATGGCTTGTCTTGAATCTTGTTGAGTTCCCTCTAAAGCAATCACCAAGCGAATTTCAGCATTGTTGGAAATCCCATATCTGAAAAGATTATTTGGAAGTTGTAGATAATTTGTTTTCTCTGCGCCAGTTCCTTCAGATTGATTCAAAAATGTTGTTTCGGATTGAAGAATCCCTTTGTCAATCGAAAGTTCTCCTTCCGATTGGAATTGGGCATGGGTCATCTGAATAAAAAGAAAACCAATTAAAACTGTTGCTTTACAAGCTGTAATGATTTTCACTTAATTAATTTGAGCGTAACCTAATTATACATAAATTCATTTATTGATCAGATAAATCAAAAGCAATATTCATCGCCTATATTGTTTTTTAAAAAAATATCTTCATCAACTTTTCCAGAAGCATATCCGTTAGAATTAAGATCAGATTGTAACAATTGGGAGGAATTCCCTGAATAAACTTGATTTTGAATGAAGAAAAAATAATATCCTCCATTCATTTCTTGTTTATCAGCAATAACAACACATTCCTTTTCCTTGACGCACGAAAAATTTAGCAAAAAAAGAACAATAATGATTAATTTTTTCATTTTGTTATTTAAAATATAATTTTAAAACAAAATTAATCTATTAATTAAAAAAAACTCTTTTAATCTTGCTTTATAAACCTTTTATAAGAAATAATTTCTATAAGTTTGAACTTTTTAAAAAAATAATTCTTTTAAGGTTTAAACAAATCAGAAGTTGAGATCTGATTCGTCACACAAACATTTATTTAAAGATGACTAATAAAATTGAGAAAAACATCCCGGCTGATAGTGTTCAATTTGGCGAAGGAAATTTCATGAGAGCTTTTGTCGATTATTGTATTCAGCTTTTAAACGAGCAAACTTCGTTTCAAGGGAAAGTTGATGTCGTTCAACCCATCGCTCAAGGAATGATCCAAAATCTAGCAAATCAAAATGGCAAATATCATGTTTATTCAGAAGGGATTTTAAACGGTAAAAGCGTTCGAAAAAGTCATTTGATCAATTGTATTGATCAATTGGTCGACCCTTATCAAGATTTTGAAAAATACCTGTCACTGGCAGAAAATGAAAATTTAAAATTCGTATTTTCAAATACCACAGAAGCTGGAATTCAGCATATTGATTCAGACCAATTGGATATGCAACCTCCAAATTCCTTTCCAGCCAAACTCGTACTTTTCTTACTCAGAAGGTTTGAAAAGTTTAATGGCGCTGCTGATAAAGTTTTGCATATCATTCCTTGTGAATTAATTGAAAAAAATGGAGACACTCTAAAAGCCATTCTTCTACATATTATCGATCGTTGGGAGTTGGGAATCGATTTTAAAAATTGGGTGATAAAAAATAATTTTTACAACACATTAGTTGATCGAATTGTTCCTGGATTCCCAAAAGACAATTTAGCGTTTTACCAACAAGACTTGTCCTTTGAGGATAATTTAATCGTGACTTGCGAGCCTTTTTTTCTATGGGTAATCGAGGGGAATCCAAAACTACTGGATGTGTTTCCAGCTGATCAATTAAGTGAGATTGATATAAAAGTGGTAAAAGATCTTGGAAATTATCGAACACGAAAAGTCCGCATCCTGAATGGCTGCCATACGGCGATGGTACCTGTTGGCCTTCTTAAAGGTGTTGAAACAGTTTCCGCTGCGCTTTCGGATGATTTTATGAAAGAATTTATTTCTGAAACCCTTGAAAATGAAATTATTCCTAGCATTGATTTTGACAAAGAAGAACTTACAGAATATGCAGCGCAAGTCTTGGAAAGATTTTCTAACCCTTTTACCGTTCATCAGCTCCAATCGATTGCTTTAAATAGCATCTCAAAATATAAAGTCCGTGTCCTGCCCAGTTTGCTATCATTTTATAAAAAAAACAATTCCATTCCTAAGAATCTAACCTTTGCGCTGGCATCGTTGATTTATTTTTATGGTAAAGACATTTCAAAACATAGCTATAATGTCAAGGATGACGATTTGATCATAGACTTTTTCAAAAATGTTTGGAAAATGCAATCCACAGATGAAATTTCAGAAGCCGTCCTTTCTAATGAATTAATTTGGGGGCAAAATCTAGCCAAAATCACTCCACTTAAAAAGGAAATTTCAAAAATTTTGAAATTACTTAAAAATAAAAATTTAGTTGCCGCTTTCGAAAGCTATAAAAGCAGTTAACTGAAGTTCAAATAATTTTACACCTGAAAACTTTAGGCTCAGCTAGCTTAATAATAAAATCATGGAAAAAGACTTTTCTAAATGAGAATAAAAAGTTAAAATAAGTGTGTATCAATTTTAAGATTAAAAAAATATATTATATTTATAAATATTAAAAATATAGTCTTTAAACTAATAAAAATGAATAGCAAAAAATCAAAATCCAGACGAGAATTTATAAAAAAATCTGGCCTGATCGGAACAGGGGTTTTTATCGTTCCACGTCATGTACTCGGTGGGACGGGCTATACTGCTCCTAGTGATCAGCTCGCTTTAGCGGCAATAGGATCTGGGGGAAAAGGAACCTCAGATATCAAAAATGCTTACTTAAACGGAAAAAACCGAGTCGTTGCACTTTGTGATGTAGATTCTGCAAGAGCCGCCAGTAGCTATACGGCTCATTCTAATGCAACCCAGTACACAGACTATCGTGTCATGCTTGCCAAAGAAAAAGGAATTGATGCCATTACGATCTCAACACCCGACCATAATCACGCCAAAATTGCTTACGATTGTATGAACCAAGGCATTCATGTTTATGTTCAAAAGCCGTTAACGCACACCATAGCTGAAGCTCGTTTATTGACTAAAACTGCGCAGCAAAATAAAGTGGTTACACAAATGGGAAACCAAGGGGGTTCTGGAACTGGAGTCCCTAAAGTCCAAGAATGGATCGACAAAAACAAAGTAGGTAAAATTCACACCATTTATGCTTGGACGAATCGTCCTGTTTGGCCTCAAGGAGTGGATCATCCCTTATCTAACGCAGCTGAAAAGCCCAAATCACTTGATTGGGATCTTTGGTTGGGTACTTCAAAAACAAAACCCTATGCACCAGGACTTCACCCATTTGATTGGAGAGGTTTTTGGGAGTATGGAACAGGGGCGCTGGGAGACATTGGTTGTCACACGCTAGACCTTCCCTACAAGACTCTAAAATTAGGATTTCCAACCAGTGTTGAATGTACTGCTACCAACGTTTTTAAAAAAATGTGGATTCCTGAATACACGCCAGAAGGATGTCCAATTTCATCAATTGTTACGCTAGGCTATGACAACACTCCCCACAATAAGGATGGAATAAAATTAATCTGGATGGATGGTGGTCTTACTCCAACAATACCAGAAGAGATTAGTGAAGAATTTATTATGGGCTTTGAAAACGGTAAGTCTAGCGGGATTATGATGATTGGAGACAATGGAGTCATTACCTCAGAAATATATGGAAACATGCCCACGCTTTATGTAAAAGGTGAAAAACCAGTGGTTTTTGATACTTCAAATCAAGGTAATGTAAATATTATTCACTCGCAAACTTGGACCGAAGCCTGTAAAGCTGGATTTAACAGTCCTGAGCACAAAAATCTTACCTCTTCATTTGATTATGCGGGTCCATTTACGGAAACCGTTCTTATGGGGAACTTGGCTTTAAGAAGTCACTCTTTAAGAAAATCCAATGGGAAAGGAAGAAATAATTTCCTGTATTACGGAAGAAAAAAACTCCTTTGGGATGGTCGGAATATGAAGATTAAAAACCTTGATGAAGCAAATCAATTCGTTTCAAAAACATACAGACAAGGTTGGGAGCTTCCAATTTAAAATAAGTTAATTTTAAAATAAATTATTAATAAAACAGGGGTGCAGTAAGTATTTTACTCGCATTCCTGTTTTATATTTGTAGCAGAATCAAATAAATGGAGAGGTTTATAAACACAAAAGAGCACATCGAGTCCTTTGGATATGAAATTGAATCAAAAGATTTTGAAAGACCCTGGGGCGGGTTTTTAGTGATCGCAGAAAAGCAATCTCAAAAATTCTCAGATCAGTTTTTTGAAGGTTTAGATGTGAATACCCTAAAAATTGGAGGGAAATTAAGTCCTAAGGTTTTAATGGTTAATGCTGATTCTAGACTGTCTTGGCAATACCATCACCGACGCGCAGAAATTTGGAGAGTTTATAAGGGGAAGGTGGGAATTATCCGTTCTGAAAACGATACCCAAAATGAAATTGAGATTTTCAATGAAGGAGATCAAATTCGACTGAAACAAGGAGAAAGACACCGCCTAATCGGTTTGGACAATTTTGCGATTATTGCTGAAATTTGGCAACATACTGATCCTAATAATCCATCGGATGAGGAGGATATTGTGCGGGTACAAGACGATTTTGGAAGGTAAATAATAAGCTTTATGACCGCCTTCCCCAAATCAGTTTACTGTTTAAAAACCTTTTTGATCATCTTAGTTTGTCTAAATCTGGCAGTTGCACAGACCGTCGAAAAGGTTGTTGAACTTCCTGTTCAGATTTATGAAACTTCTGGATTGGAATGTTTTGAAGGTAATTTTCTTACTCATAATGATTCGGGGGGTAAACCAATACTTTATTTGTTTTCTGAAGCTGGGAAATTACTAGAAAGTTATCTAATCCCAAATGCAAAAAATAAAGATTGGGAAGATCTCACAAGAGATGAAGATCTATTTTATATTTCGGATACAGGAAACAATAATGGTAGTCGAAAGAAGCTAAAGATTTTAATGATAGATCCCAAAAAGAATTTTGACTTAGTTGGGGAAATTAATATCAAATACAAAAATCAAAAAAACTTTGAAAAACGAAAGAAACATCCCTATGATGTTGAGGCAATTGCAGCACTTCCAAAAGCATTGGTTTTGTTTTCTAAAAATCGAAAAACATTTACAACCGAACTTTATTTCATTCCAAAAAAAGAAGGAAGTTATTCTTTAAAACCTAAAAGATCACTTCCTGTAAATTCTCTAATCACAGGTGCCGATTATAATGACCGTTTAAAACTATTTGCACTGGTAGCCTATAATAACGAGGGGGAACAGTTTATTTATACTTTACCAAATTTCAATTCAAAAAAGCTTGAGAAGCTACAATTCATAAAACACAAAATCCCTGTTGATCGAGCACAAATTGAAGCCATTAAAATCATAGATCAAAACACCTTTTGGGTTACGAGCGAAGCCAAAGGAAAGAATCCTCCTAGATTATTTAAAATAAAGATTTAAAGAAAACCAGGGGGTCATTATTCCTTTTTTTTAAAGTCCGGGAACAACCTTGCAAAAAGTATAGGAATACACAAAAAAGTTCCAAAAGGTAGTGTCCAAATTAAGAAAAGAATTAGATAAAACTTTTTCCCATGTGAGGATTCAATTTGCTTAACCATGGAATCGTACGTGATTTTATTCTTCATTGTATTTTTAAAACACGCTTAATTAAAGGCAAAACTATCAATTTTAAGGATCAATTAGCAAACTAAATCTAATTTTTACACTTATCGAATTGTATAGAACGTTACTGAAACTAATTCCATAAT
>Ga0129324_10000738_pt1 | contig 22654 bp, 18 predicted proteins | sample CPBDNA_7_FD_96879 | JGI IMG/M metagenome (GOLD analysis project Ga0129324, IMG submission 96879) | Freshwater to marine salinity gradient microbial communities from Chesapeake Bay, USA - CPBay_Spr_15_0.2_DNA | ecosystem: Environmental > Aquatic > Marine > Coastal | place: USA: Chesapeake Bay... | reverse complement strand
GGGCTGGACATTGTGATGTATGCGCCAAGCATTGTGCTGACGAATGATGTCCCTCGCCCAGAGCGACGGGCCGGAGAGGATTATGATGATGAGTGATCCAAGCGACGAGATGATTGAGGCTGGACGAATGGTCTTGGTTGATACGACTGGCCATGGGTATGGGCCGGAGTTGGTGCGCGCTGTGTGGGAGGCGATGCGAGATGCTGAGGCCGATATACGGGCTGATGAGCGTGAGAGGCTGGCGAAGCTGGCTGATGCGGAGAGCGCAGACGAGGCCACATATGAGGGTATAGCCAGAATCGAATGGGGCTGGTTTGACATAGCCGAGTGGCTCCGCTCTCAGGGAGGTGAGTGATATGGCTGGATTTACGGCTGTTAAGGTGCCGCTGGGCCGGTTGGTTCTGTTTGGCAGATTTGGTTTGCAGGTGGACGTCTATGACCGCGAGCAGGTGCCGTCGAAGTTTAGGCTGAGGGTGTTGCGCTGGCTGTTTTGGCACGCTGAGTATGTTCCCAATGAGCGATACGAGAAAGAAACACAGGCGGCCATTGAGGAGGGGCTTCGGCAGGAGGTCGCTCGCATGGATAAGGAACGGGACAAGTAAGAACTCCGCAAACTTGATAGCAAGACAGGGGCGTGCCTTCGGGTGCGCCCCTTTTTTTGTCTTGAATTTGCGCGGTAGCGTTAGGGATTGGGGGATGGGCGACGTGCGCGTACGACCGTTGTGCCAGAGGGGGAGGACCAAGGGTCGATGTAGGAGGCAGAGGTGCGCGGGTCTTGTCTTGGATCGTAGTTGGGGGGCAGGGGCAGGCGGTCGATGAAGGGTTGGTTGTAGGCGTCGAGGGCCGAGCGTATGCGCGCGAACTCGCCGGAGCGAGAGGGGTCGATGGGGTCGCCGCCGTAGCCGTTTGGGTAGTTGGAGAAGCGCTGGGAGCCGTCGCCCTCTGTGCCAGTGAGCATGGAGTTGATTGAGTCGACACGGAAATCTCGGTCGCCAGTGGACGGGTTGTTGACGATGTCTTGGAGGGACGCAAAAAGTTCGTCGGCGAAGGAGTTGGGCGTGAAGGTGCCGGGTCCGTAGGACGTGAAGTTAGCGGCGCGAAGCGCGTCTTCTACGGGGCCGAAGGCCTCGGGGTTCTCGGCGTCTAGGTGGTTGCCAGCTTGGTGCTGGTGTTCATGTTGATCTGTCTTGTCGGCGTCCATTGAGCCGGGGTCCGTTAGGGCCTCGATGATGCCGCCGCCGTCTTGGGTGGAGGCGAGGGGGCGAGGGGTGGACCTGCGTGGATCAGCCAGACGGGTGATGCGAGGGTCGGCGAAAAGGTTTTCGAGGCTGTTCATGCCGGGCATGTTTGATGTGGAGCTTGCGCGCCCGGCGACTGGGCCGCGTACGCCGTCGAGATAGTAGCGGTCGACGCTCTCGGCTGGGAAGTTGCGGTAGCCATACATGGCGGCGAAGTTGCCAGAGGAGCGGGCTGCGGCGGAGCGGTCAGCGAACGCTGAGGCCGCGCCACTTTCGGGGGAGATTTGCGCTTGGAGCCATTGGTCGAGGATGGCTTGCGAGAAGGGTTGGGGGCGGCGTGCTGGGGCTGGGACGTGGGATGTGTATGCCGCGTCTTGCGAGGGGGTGCGCGGGATGGGCGAGGATGGAAAGTCTTGGAGCATGGGTAATTTATGGGGAGTGGATGGGGGCGTGTCGTCCTAGTCGGGAGGGGGGCGGCGCTTGCTGGCTGTCTTGCGGCCAGAGATGGGGGAGCGGTTCTTTTGTCGCTTGAGTTCGACGGCGGAGATGGGCGTGCCGTTGGGGTTTTGCCAGTTCTTTTGGGTCGCAATGTGTCGGACCATCTGGCCATGGGAGAGGGGCATCTCGGCAGGGAGGATCGTGCAAATTGTTGAGGGCTGGGCGATACAGAAGGTTAGTTCGGGGGTTCGGAAGATGGAGGCGCCCGCGCGAACGGCGGCTTTCACTTCGGGCGTGAGGATGTGGTTGATGATGTCTTTGGTGGTGAGGGGTGTGCCAGAGAGGACATGGGTGATGATGAAGATTTCGGGGGCTTCGGTGGCGTGGGGGTGGCTCGCCAAGTAGAGGGCTGTGGCCTCGGCGACCTCGTCTTCGAAACCACAGCAGCGTTCGAGGTAGCGAACGATGGCGTGGGCAGAGACGAAGACACGGCGGGCCGGATCATTCTGGCAATCGGTAGTCACAGGATGCCCTCCAGAGTTAAGTGAGATTTGTAGAGGCGCAGGAAATCGTCGAGGCGGAGCAGGACGTAGGATTGGCCAGTGGACATGCGGTTACGTCGATTGATGACGACGCCCATGTCTTGGGTTTGAGTTTGGATAATGTTGCGCTCGGCTTGAGCCATGGCGGCAGGGAATGAAAGTTTCTCGACGCGCTTGGCTTCGATGAATAGGTCGGGGGGGCCAATCAAGTCGGCACCGCCAGACAGGATACCGACTACGCCACCACCTGAGAGGGGTGCGCGGGAGCAAAGTTCGCGGCCAAGGTACTCGTTGATGTAGGCCGCGAGTTCGCGCTCGAAGTTGTCGCCTTTGGCTTTTTGTGGATTGGCCATGGGTGGTTACTCCGGGGTGTGGGTTGGTGGATCGACATAGGTGAAGGCGAAGTCGGTGCTGTCGTCATAGTCGGGCTTGGAGGCGTCGAGGAGTTCGTTGATTAGGGCTACGTTGGGGAGCCAGTAGAGGTTGGCGGCACGATTATCGCCGCGCTCGCCGTTGTGATGACCGACACGATCCAACTCCATCTCTCCGACTGGCGGCAGGAAATGCTGCGCGACGAGGCGGTGGATGTAGAGAAGGTTGCGCGGTGAGCCACCGGGGCGAGAGAGACGGACACGCCGGTAGTCTGAGGGCATTGATGAGCCGCGCAGAATGTATGGGTAGAGGCGCTTGTCGTGAGGGGTGGAGGCAAGGCGCTTGTGGGATGGAGGCGTGAGGCGACGGATGCGTCCTTCGCTGGACACTTCGTAGTCGGAGTACCCCTTGATGGGCACCCAGCGTTCGCCGGGAATTATTTTTGGGGGGAGGTGATCGGTCATGTTTCTTCGTAGCCGTTCTTCTTTCGGCAACTGGAACACATGAACCAATTGCGGGGACGGGTTTCAGGTTTGGAGCAGAGGATGCAGGGGCGGGTCCACTTGGGGTGCTTGAGGGCGGCGGTGTATTTGGCTGCTTCAAATTCTTGGAGGCCCTCGCGGGCGAGGATGCGTTTGAGGGTGTCGACATGGCAGCCAAGCTTGGAGGCCATGGCCGTGTAGGTGCTGCGTGAGTGGTTGGCTTTGAGCCACTCGATGTTCTCTGCGCTGACGACAACGTACCGGGGCATGAACAGCGACCACGCAGTTAGGGTTGGTGTTCGTGTGAGTATGGCATGCGTTAGGTGTTACTCCAATACCTAACGCGTTGGGTGGGGTGTCTTTTTTGAGGGGGCGGAGTGACAATCCAACCGCTCCGGGGGAGCGGTTGGAAACGCTTGCGTAGACTACGGAAATTCCAAGCAGGCCCCCCCCCAAAGGGGGTCTGCTGACCTGCGCATTGGTGCTTGGGTTGGGGGCTTGAGCTGCAAAAAGGTGTCACACCCTCGTTGACTTTTGGCGCGAACCTTATTAATCTCGCCGACGAGTTGGTGACATGAAATGAAGTTTCAGGTCGCCACCCCCGACGCCCCTTGGGGGGGCTATGGGGGCGGCTGACGCAGTCAGTTGACGAGGCCTCTCGCGTAGCCGGAGAAAGCGCTGCTTTCGTAGAGCTACTCGTAGGCGAGACTAAGGTGACACGCCTCTCTCAAATAATCCGAGATTTTTCAGGACTTTAGACATGACGAAGCGACGCGGCTCGGAAGCCGAGCGTGCACGGATAATCGCATACAACAGAGCGCGCGACCCGGAGGTCGCGGCGCTCGTTGATGATGTTCGAAAGTATTTTCCGGGGGCGGTGCTGACCGCTGTTAGGCGGAAAGGCCCAGCCATTCCCGCACCGCCCAAAGAGGACGGCCAAGCTTGAGTGAGATGGCCTCGGGCGTCATGCCGCCAGACAGGGACATCCACTTGGCTCGCTGCTTGGTCGACGAATTGGAAACCATTGTCCGAGCGCCAGTCGTATTGTTCTGTGCGAAGCCGATCCACTGGACACGGTCATGCGTCTCTGTCCACTCGCGCACTTTCCCGTACCGCACTTCCATCACCATGTAGAGCGTGAAGCCCGGATCGTTTTTCTCCAGCTTGTCTTGGAGCTGTGGCCAGATGGGGTTCTCATAGTCGTCATCGAACAGGGCCGCATTGTTTTGGGCTGTGTCCTTGTCGGTGAAGACCTGAGTAATTCTGATCTGAGTTTCCAAGACAGTGAGCTGGTTGGTTGAGCCTGCCTCTCGTCCGGTCGCACCCTCGCCCGGCTTGTTGGCGTGGTGTACGAGGATCACGGCCATGCCAGCGTTGCGGAGTTTCTTGGCCAGCGTGTTGACGGCAGCCCATTCGGCAGCGTCATTCTCTTGGAGGCCGGGATAGCCTGTCCGCACCGTGTCAATCACCACGACCTGTGGCTTCACTTCTCCGATCCAAGACTGGAGGCCAGCCAATCCTTCTCGGGTGCGGAGGTTGATGTCTTCGTCGTCGCCTACGAAGGGTGCCCAAATCTGCAAGCGATCAGCCGTGTCGCCGTGTGTCTCACGCAACTCGATCAGGCGACGGGCGATGGTGCCCATGCCCATTTCGAAATCCATATAGAGGACGCGAGACGGCTTGCCGATTTCGAAAGGACCAACAGACCTGCGGCCCGCCGCCAGTGCCGCCATGCAATGCTCGACAAACAGCGACTTGCCGTGACCAGAGTAACCGTAAACCTGCACGATTGTCTGAGCCGGGAGCCAAGGTTCGATCAGGTATTCCCGGCCACCAGCCTTGGCCAACAAATCCTCGGCATCGGCCATGGTAATGAGCTTGGCCTTCGGGCTTGCGACTGCGGGGTCTTGCTCATGGATCGAAAGGCAGGGCTTGAAGATGTACTCCCCGCTGGCATCAAAGCGTTCAGGATGGTTGCGGCGTTCGGCTTCCTCCATCGAGCGGCAGGTGGCCTCGAACTCATGCTCAGTTAGTTCGCTTTCGAAGAACTCTCGCATGAAAGCAAGACCGCGAACACGCAGCATGCTCCCGAACAAACCCTCCATGATGCACTCGCTGATCCAGCGCATGACCCGTTCGTTGCGGCCATTGCCCATGCCGGACGGGATGCGAAGTGTCTCGGGGAACTTCTCCACCACATAGCGGGCCGTTCGATCCCATTCGCTGACGAAGCTGTGCTGTGCGCGAACGGCAGTCAGGTCAAGATGGGAGAAATCAAAACCGACCACCCCATCTGGCTTCAATGAGGGCTTCCAATCTTTCCATTCGGGCGTGTCGTCTTCGCAGCAACCGGCTGCGATCTCCCATGAATAATTTTTGGTGGGCGGAAGCAGGACGTATCCGCCGTCCCCTCGGAAATCGAGGCCATCAATCTTTGGCCAATCGGCACCCCTTGTATTCACGCCAGCACGCGGGCCGCGCCGTATGCCATCGCGCGGGTGTGCGAAATAGAGATGGTGTCCACGTTTCGTCTGGACCTTGACCGGCGATACCATCCCGGCTTGCCGCGCCGCCTCGGCGGCTTCCTCATTATCACAGTCGACGACCACAAGGCCGGTCAACTCGCCAGTGACGAGGGCGATGCCATCATTGGGGTTCACTGTCCACCAGCGCTCGACCTCCTCTGAGGTTGGCAATTCGGTCTGGTACTTCCTCCACTCAATGCGGGGGCGCTTTGTATCAAGGCAGATGGGGATCACCGACCAACCGCGATCCAGATATTCGAGAGCGGCGTCGACCTGTGAAAGTGTCGTCATGCTTTTTTCTCCAGTGGGGGTTGCCAAGGTGTCACACCTAGCCTATTTGTTGGGTGTCCACAAGATGCCATCTGTAGCATCGCCCCTCGGAGAGTTTTCTATGAAAAGCGCAAACTTCGATGACTTCGGAAACGAGCCTGACGAGAAGCCTGATGTTCCTACCTATGTGAAGGAGTTGGAAGAAATCATCGCCGTCACAGCCACCATCTTTTCCACCTCTCCCACCCCTCTCGTCTCGGTTAATTGCGTAGATGAGAGTGGCGTGGGCCGAACAATCGAGACGCGCTTTCCAATGGATGAGGCAACGCGCCGCCTCGTTGAGATTGATGAACAGATTGCCGCGCTCAGAAGTGATCGCGCCGCCATAGTGGACGAGTTCAACCGGACCTTGGACCCGGACGAAGGCGTCACATACTTCTCGACGCCTACCGGCACGATCAAGGCCAAGGTTTCGGTGCGGAACATTTGGGACTCGGACGGCTTGAAGCGGGCTTTTGAGGCTGGCCTTGTCTCCCGCCCACCTGCTGTGACGTCCCGTTTCTCGGTCGACAATCGTACCTATGAAGCCCTGTCAATTAGCGGCAAAGAAATTCTGGACCCCTACCTGACCAAGAAAAAAAGCTCACCATCCCTCTCGGCAGAGCTTGCGCCGGGAGCGGCTTGGAAGACCGGCATGACTTTGGATGCCAGCGGCGTGGTGGGTATCGGGACACTTGCGCCAATTGCGCCAATCACGACGACCGCGTCGTCTGACGACGACATGCCCTTCTAGCCTTCCCCCCACAACTCTCAGTCCAAAGGACACGCCATGAGCTTCGCCACTATGAATACGTCTGAGTTGCAGGAGAATGGGCCGACAAAGGTTCTGCTCTACTCGCACCACGGCTTCGGCAAGACGTACCAGACACGCTACTATCAGGCGCGCTACGGAAAGGGTCTGATTATCTCTGGCGAGAGCGGTCTGAAATCCCTCGAAGACTGCGACATTGATTACCTGCCGTTCGTGTCTTGGGATGGGAAGCACGATCCTGAGAGCGGCATCTATTCCTTTCGCGGCATCGTGAAAATGCTGCACTCGAAAGAGTTCCGCGAAGCCGGGTACAATTGGATCGCCATCGACAGCCTGACCGAAGTGTCCGAGCGCCTACTCGAACACCTTGAGCGCGAGAACCCGGAGGGCGGCTTCGCCATCTGGCAAGACTATTCGCGCCTGATGATCGGCTCCCTCAAGTGGGTCCGCGATCTGCCGATGCACGTCTATGTGACGTGTCTTGCTGGCGAAGAAAGCGACGCCAACGGAACCACCCACTTCTGGCCTCTGGTCAAGGGCAACAAGGTTTCCAAGCAAGTCCCCGCTCTGTTCGATCACGTCCTGTGTGGCGTGCGCAGTACCGAGCGTGACGACAAGGGCGTGGCGCGAGTTCGTCGCTTCGTCATTACCGATGAAGTCTCAGGCTGGCATGGGAAGGTCCGCGATCCACGCGGTCGCCTCAAGCCTCAAGAGCCTGTGTCTGACGTCACCGAACTTCTCCATCGCATGAGCCTCTCGGAGAAAGACTATCAGGCCATGCACAAAGCAGCCCCCTCAGAGCCGACCGAAGCCAAAAGCGAAACGGTCACTGTTAACACGAAGGATACCAAATAATGAGCTGGAATGGTTTTGACGCACTCGATCTGTCTACCATCGAAGGCAGCACCGCTATGCTCGGTGCTGGCAAATACATCGTCAATGTCGGCGACGCCAAGGTGGAACAGGTTGGCCAGACAACGAACCGCCGCCTGACCATAGTGCTGACGGATACTCAGGGCGGTGGCGACCTGCGCGTCGGGTTCAATATCCATCACACATCGGCGAAGGCACAAGAGATTGCGCTCTCGCAACTCAAGAGCTTTCTGATCAGTGCCGCGCACCCGTCACCAGACCGTCCGGGGGACATTACTTCCCTGAACAACCTGACTGTCGGCGTGATTATCGGATACGGGAAGCCGTACCTGAACAACAAGGGCGAGAAGCGCCAGTCCGTTGAGGCCAAGCGCTTCTTCCCTGTCGCTGACTTCGACAAGTTCACCACGCCCACCGAGACACCGGCTGATCTGTCGAGCCTGTCGAGCGCCGGTAGTGCGCAACGATCTGGCGGCGGTGCGCACAAAGACATGGACGACGAAATCCCTTTCTAGTCCGACAATAAGTGGGCGGCACCAACCCTCCCACCTGCCGACGACTGAGGCGCGCAAGACAAACTGCGCGCCTCTTTTTTTTGATCGGGTTTTGATTGCGGTTAATGGAGTTACTACAAATGACAAAAACAACTAACCCAACCAAGACAGCCATACCAATCAAGACGGCTTCCGATGTTGTAGATGCAATCAACGAGGGCTACCGAGCCAGCCAAAAAGAAAAGCCGCGCCGCTATATCGGGGCCAGTTCAATCGGGAATACCTGTGACGCGAACCTGACGCTCTCGATGCGCGGCTTCCCCAATGATCCGCCCGAGCCGGGGCTGGCGCGTATCTTCAAGCTTGGCCATGCGCTGGAAGACATGGTTGTGGCCGACCTCAAAAAGATGGCTGGCATCAGCATGTGGGAGGTTGATGGCGTCACCGGAAAACAATTCGCCTACACCGAGTGGGGTGGCCATGTGGTGTGTCATATGGATGGGCACATCGAGTTCGCCGATGAGGAAGTTCGCGTGCTGGAAATCAAGTCGATGAACTTGGCATCCTTCGAAAAATTTATGAAGGTCGGCATCAAGCGCTCGCATCCTTCGTACTATGCTCAGATGCAGATGATGCTTGGTATGTCGGGCATGCGGCAGGCTCTCATGCTGGCGATCTGCAAAAACAATTCAAGATACCACGCGGAAATTGTTGACTTCGATGAGCTTGAATACGCGTTCATCTGCGAGCGGATAAAAAATGTTCTTGCCGGTAGTGCAAAGAAACGGGTATCACCTGACCCGTTGGACTGGCGTTGCAAGGGTTGCTTTAAGCGCTCGGCGTGCTGGGAGCCGGAGCTTCAAGAGGTTGTTCCCTCTTGCCCTACCTGCGCCTTCTCACGCCCCAAGCCAAATGGAGATTGGGAGTGTACGAAGTTCAAGATCGATGCCCATGAAGCCTGTGGCTCATACCAACGCTTCATCGTCGACCCCAAGGAGTAGGTATGACGACCACCATAGAGAGTGAAACTATGACGAAAAAGCATGGCGCGTCGGTTGACGAGCCGCCTCACAAGATCGCTATAGGAAGGTTCCGCGTCGAAGCGCTAAAGCTGGCGGCGTTGCGAACAGCCGCCCTCAGCATTGAGGGCCAGATTGGGTCTATCGAGTCGCGCATTTTCGAGCTGACAGACAAGGGCGCGCATCGCACCCCGCAAGACACAACAAACCCGCTGGTGGATCAGTACGCCAAAGCAAAAGACAAGCACCGCCACCTGAGAGACGAACTCGAAACGCTGACCAACAAGGTCATTCGTCAAGAGGTCGAGGTCGAGTGTGCCCGCATGTTTGTCTTCGCCAGTGTGCGAGGATACCTAGACATTTAGGGGCGACAGCTTTTGTCACCCGACGTAATCGTCACCAGACAGCTCAAAGTGCCCTGAGTCAACGAATGGCATACGCCCTGCCGCGACACGAATGGCGATGTAGCGACGGCTCGCCGCCTCCATGTCTTGCGCCCACTGGCCAACATCGGGGACTTGCCACGCCCCGCCCCACCGGACAGATACGTCCAGTTCGATACTGGCATCGCGCACGGCGTCTGCGATCTTGTGATAGAGCGGCGCTTCCCAACTCCCCCTTGATCCCACATAAGCCATCACGTCGACCGCATGGCCAGTGAGGTGCTTCGATGACATCGTCTGACTGGCACCCGAGGCGACGAGAGCGCGCTGTTCTGATTGGGTGCGCAGGCCGTCGATGATGCCGAAGTCGACCTTGGAGATGGCCAGTGCGCGGGCCATCACGCGTTGAAGTTTTGGATCGACACCTTCGAGATGTCCGAGGGACCGCTTCGAGAACTTAAACGTCATGGCTATTCCTCCGCTATGAGCTGGCGCACTTCGGCGAGCTTGTCTGAGCAGTTTTCCCAAGACGTGTAGCCCCACCGCAAGACAAGCGCGATTTCGGTATCCGATAATTCCGTGTCTGGAATATCTGGAAACTCCGAGCAGGTCAGAAGGCTAGGGGGTATCGTCTGCGCTGGCGCGACGAGTTGTCTGACGGTGCCGCAACTGGTCAAGAGCAAGGCTAATGGCAGGGGAAGAAGCACACTCATAAGTGACCGGGACATTTCTGATTTCTCTTTCATCTTGCAGCGTTCCCGCAACGCGGGCAGCATCGCGTGCCGCCGACGCTTCGGCGCTGATGCGAGCGCGGGTTTCGATTTCGACGTTCTTCTCGGCGAGAGCCAAGCCGTCGAGGGCAAACACGAGTTGGGTTTTTGTCTTGTCGAATTGCCATTCAACCCAGACCAGCCGACCCCCACCAAAAAGGATCACCGAGACAAGAGCGCCTATGATGATTTTCCAGATCATTCGTTGCCCGCCGCTTTGCCAGCTTCGCGTATGCCATAAAGCAGGACCAAGAAGGCCGTAAGCACCCCAAGTTTTGAGGCGTCAACGGACGGCAGGAAGACTGCCACCGGCAAACAAAACACCCCGACCCAACTCAATGTCGGGCGGGGAAGGGAGCGATAAAGCTCCCGCCAGTTGGTTGGTAGGGCCATGGTTACAGCTCACTTTCCCCGAGTTCGCTTTCACCAAGCTCACTCGATCCGATGCCTGTCTCACGCTGACTGGTAGATGATCGTCCCGCGACAACGTCGACGGCCTGTTCGCGCAATGACCGGACACCGCCAGCAATCGGGATGCGTGTCGCAAGCTCGCGCGTCGAGGACCGGGCTTGGGCATTGGACGACCCGTCGCCGAAGGCTGCGTCAGCGACACCCGCACCAACTTCGATGGCCGAGTAGCCGAGGCCGACAGACGGGCCAAAGAGAAGCGATGTGATGCGTGTCTTGCCGTATGCGCCGTTGTCGGCTTGGTCGATGATGCCAAACATGGCGTCGCCCAGCAGGCCCATTCCGCCCATCTGCAACAGGCCAGCGAAATACCAGTTCATGTAGTTGCCCACGTCGCCGTGTGTCTCGGCATCGTAGCCGATGGCGTCGAGGACATTTGGCTGGCTGATGGTGTGTTCACGGCGCTCATCGCCGCCACGTCCTTGGATAATGTCCTTGGATGCGTAGGCGATTGCGCCAGAGCCAACCCCAAACGTCGCCAGATAGAGGGCAGGCTTCGGATTTCCGGCCATGAACTCCTCCACGACATAGCCAGACAGGCGGCCCATCATCAGAGGGAACGACTTGAACTGGAAGATCATCGCGCCAATAGGGGTTTGCGCCCACATTGGAATGTCATTCGGGTTCGGCTGGAAGATAGCCTCGTCAGAAAACTGGATAATCGCCATCCCGAGGCCCGCATCGTCTTGGAGAAGCTTCTGCGTTTCGAGTGACTCATTCGCGCGAGGGCCGTCGGGCAAGAAGTCGCCAAGACCATAGCGCTTGAGGAAGCGCGCCGAGGTTTTGTAGTCGGTGCTTTGTTGGCCGATTTCAACGCCGGGGCGATAGCTCTTGGAGGCGCGACGCTGCATGGTGCGGAAGGCTTCGAGGCCTGTTGCGCCAGCGAGCTGACGCTGAACGTCCGTCCAAGGCGTGAGGCCAGTCATGTTGAAGAAGGCGGTGGAGAGCTTGCCATCGGTCGCCCCGTACATGCCGACCATGCGCTCATGGACGATATTCTCCATGGCCACGCCGACATTGACGATCATCTGGCGGTACTCTTTGTCGCCCGCAAACTTGGTCATCGCCTTCGTCCACGAGGAGAAGGAGCCTGACCGAATAATCGGCAGCGCCACGTCGCCGAGCGACGACAAGACAGTGAAGCCCAGCAACGAAACATTGTTCATTGTACGGAACGCCCCGGACGCCCGGCGAAGGGTCTTTTGGCTCTCGCCAATCGGGTGCTTCATGGCCAGACGGAGGGCGTCTTCGGCGAAGTCGAAGTGCGGCTTGTCTGAGGTCAAGGATTTCGGCTCACCACCGAAGTCTTGGAGGCCGCCGACAATGGCCTCGACGCGGCGTTCGTAATCGGTGCTGGTGCCGACTTCCCCGATGGCTTCCATAAGGCGACGGCGTGCGTGCGCCGGGCCATTGGTGCCCTGCTCTTTGAACTCCGCTAGAAGTTGGTCTGCAAATTCCTTGGCCCCGACTTCGTTTCCGATGAAGGGCAAGCGCATGTCGCGCGTGAGTTCGTGATGCCCATAGCGCACGCCGTCGAATGACGTGATGTCGCGGGAGAACACCTTCGGGTGAGACAGGAGGGTTGCGATAGCCTCGCTGCCGCCCGATGCGACCTTCATGTAGTCGTAGAAGGCGTGATTGTTCACGCCCATCTTTTTGACGTTGGACAGGCGGCGAGATGTCCCGTCGAAATACTTGATGGTCATCAGTTCGAGGTCATTCACGAGGAATGGCTCAAGCCGCTTCATCATCTCGGGGTGCTTTTCGAGTTCGATCACACGAGAGAAGTCGATGTGATCGGCTCGCAGGCCGGTAGCCTGTGGCTGATGTTCGCCAACCCAGACGCCGTCGGAGTTGTCGCCAGACAAGCGCTCCATCATGGTCTGCGCGAAGTCCTGTGCGTCGACTTCTGGAGCTGGGTCTTCCCCTGCCTTGAGGCGCTCGGCCTGATAATAGTCGGCCATGTTGGAAAGGAAGCCTTCCCGGTCACGCCGGATAGCCTCTTGGTTCCAGACCTGTGGGTAGTAGTTGTCTCGCCCACCGACCATCACGCCAGCAGAGATCAGCTCGTCGCGCTCACGCTTGAAGGCTTGGCGGAACGAGCGGTAAATCTCGCGTTCTTGCGTAGACAGGGCCGCCTCTTGGCGGGAGCCATCACCGAAGCGAAGCGCACCCTCGATGCGACGATAGCTTTCGGGCTGCTTCCGCAGGTTGGCGGTAGCCCCATCGAACCAGCGGCCAATGTGACCGCGCGCATCGGGGAGGGCGCGCAGAGCATTATTGAGCGGGTAGAATTTGCGCGCAAACGTGTTCTGGCGCTCGACAAATGTTGTCTTGTACCAGTCGGCAGCCCAGTTGAAGCCCATACGCTTCATCCGGGTAGATGTTTCCTGCAAGAAACCGAACGGAGCCAGCTTGTTTGCCTTCTCGATCTCAGTGTTCGAAGGCTCACGACGCCGGGCAATGGTGGCCAGCATGTCGACATAGTCACTCGTCACGTTTTTGGCGACGAGTTCCTCTCCGATTGGCCCCATAGGCAGGTCGGCCATGGTCAGGTTTTTGCTCTCGCTGTGCATGAGCGCAGCGACAATCCCGCCCGTGACCCCCTTGGGGATTTCATCGCGGGCGTTGTGCCGGATGATCGGGTCTGCCTTGTCGAAGTCGGTCGCCTGTAGGTGCTTGGCTTGCGCTGAGTCAAAGAGAACAACCGTCTCGTGAAATTCCCGCTTGAGGCCGAATGGCGCAATGTCGGGGTCCGAAACATTATTGTAATGCGTGGTGATGAGGCCATCGTGCCCCATGTCTTGAAGGGCTTCGGTAATCAGGTCTTTGGCTGCGTCTTCGCGGACCCTTGAGATGGTCGCGTTGTCGGGTCCACGCTTGGTCAAGTCGACCAAGCTCCGGTAAAGGTCTTCGCCGTTCAGGTACGTTACGCCACTTGGTGAAGTGTCGGCGATATTGTGGAGCTTGGTGGAAACCTTCCGCGCAAACTCGGACGCGTCTTCGCCGAGACTGTCAGCAAGACGCTCGGTGAGGCCCGCGACAAGGTCGCCGCCGAGGGTGTGCTTGGCAGCGGGGGTGAAATCAACCGGGTTCTGAAGGCGAATGACCAGAGGCAAGACATCAGGAACGTCTTCATATCCCATGGCCGCCAGATGAGCGGCATCTTCGCGCTCGGCGATCATCAGTTCTTCGAGTTCCAGACGATCTTCGTTCAGTTCCTCGCGCAAAATAAATGCGTTCACCTCGTCGCCTGCGTCTTCGGACTTCTGGATGTCCATCAGAAGCTCTGTGTATTCGACGCGCGCAGCGCGCAGCTCTGACCGGGAATTGCCCAGCATTGAGGCCCAATAAGCGAACTCATCGTGGGTGGATTGAGCGGCGGTTGGGTTGTCTTTGGTGAATTTGGCGATCATTGCGCCAACGGTGGGGTTGCGACCATAGACTTCGTCGGCCACGCGAGGGCTGCTCGTGACATAGATGCCCCGACCATAATCGCCACGCATGCTTGGCTCCAAGAAGTAGTCATCGGCGGAGGCGGCTTTGCCGTTCGGGGTGCCATGATAGAAGGTGAGAATTTCGCCGTCTTCGCCAAGACCGTAGCCGTTGTCGATGTATTCCAGCATCAATTCCCGGCGAGCCTTGGGCGACATGCGCAGGATTTCGTCGGCAGCACCGGCAGCTTCGGACGAAGCATAGGAATACTGGCTCGGGCGACGAAGTGCGCCGCTGTCTGGAGCCTCGAACATATCGCCATAGAAGGTGATCCGACGGAACACCTGTTTGATGTCGTCGCGCCCGACCATGCCGTTCAAGATATACGAGACGTATTCAATGGCGCGGTCGAGGGCGGCCATGAGCTTCCCACGTTCCTCGCCACGAAGTCCTGCACCATATTTTGCGGCGTAATCTTCACGGGTGATCCGCTCAGACAGGTATTCGACGAGGCTCTCAGAGAACCATTCCTCGGCGACCGCTGCTTCACGGGCCGATGGAGACAGGTCGTTGTACTTGGAGGCGTAATCGTTCATCACGCGCTCCTTGATCTTGTCCGATGCACCACGGAAAGCACTCGTGATCGAGGCGCCTTCGGCACCGGGGATCAGGCGCGAGCGGACGAGGCTGTGAGCCACCTCGTGCATGACTTCTTCGGGCGAAGATGTGCCCTTCGTCAGACCAATTGCGATGCGTCGCTGGTCAGCCCGGAGCTTTTTGAAGGCTGGCGAGCGGAAGTCGACGGCAATGCCAGACGATTGGCCAGCGTCGAGGCCCGCCATCACAGAGATGTCGCTGCCAGTAATCATGCGGGCAATGACTTGGTCGGTCGTCATCACTTCGATGTTGTCGACAACGCGGTTTGAGGTTTTGCCGAGCAGGTTGAGCATGCGGTAGAGGGTCATGCGCGCCGTGTATTGAACCTCGGGGTCGCGGTGCGTGATGAAAGACAGAAGCTCGCGGACAGCGGGCCGCGCCTTGCGCGGGATGCCGTCATCGGCTGGTGTTCCGGCGCGATCAGCGATCTCGTCTTTGATGTTGCGATGCACACGCGAGGGCGACAACGAGGCCTGAGAGGTTTTCTTGGGCTTCAACGTGCGCTTTGTCTGGCGGCGCTGGATTTCATGGCCATAGATGTCGATGTCGGCCTTCTTGTTCTTGGCCAGAGCCTCGGAGAACAAGAGTGACAGCTCACGAGTGTTGAATTTGAGCATTGCTGCGTCGCGCTCGGGATTTTTTGCGACCGTGATCTCGACTGTCTGGGCGCGACGCTTCTCCATCAAGATGAAGGCTGCATCGTCGCCTTCCGGCGTCTCTTTGTTGGCCTTGTAGAACTCCAGCACGTCCTTGTGGGGGCGCGTGCGAAGGTCTTGTCTTGATTTCGGAGTAGGGTTTTTGCGCTCGATACTGGCGTCGGCTGCTTTCTGGCGGCGTTTGCTGCGAGGCTTCTTGGTTGTTGCCGCAGCGGCATCTTCGGCTGCCATGTCGACGCGGGCATCACGCATACGATTGCGCTTGATGACCTTGCGGGCTTTGGCGAGTTCGACGACATAGACGTCTTCTGGCAGAAAGTCAGGGACGCGGTTTGTCGGGGCCAGAGGGAGGCCGCCTTCTTGGGAAACGAAGGTTCCGGTCAGGTCTTTGCGCAGGGTGTCGATGAACTGGTATCCGCCCGTCTGCTCGATGGACTTGATGACCTTCGGCACACCGTTGGACGGGGTGAAGTTCTTGTAGCCGTAATAGTAGTAGTCGATCAGGTTGTCGGCGATCTCTTGAGGGTCGCCAGACACACTCATGCGCTCGTAATCATCCCAATTCACCAGAGCTGGCTCGCCGACATCGTCGACGCTGTCGCCAGCATTGAAGACATCGGAGAGTTCTTTGGGGGTGTAGGTCGAGGACCGCCCTTCGACCGGCGCTCCCTTGATGATTTCGTCAATGGCGTCGATGCGCTGTTTCGCATACCAGCGACGGCGACTAACGGCTTTCAGGGCAGGGGCTTTCTTGCCGTATGTGAACAGCGAGAGCAGGTTTGTGCGGTAGTTTTCGAAGGCATTGATGATGGCGTCCGGGCTGCCAGAGGAGATGGCGGCATGGATTTCGTTTTGCGTCATGTCGAGTTCGACAAGGCGGCGGTGCATGACGATACCAACTGGCGTGAGCGGCTCGGCAATGACTTGATCTGCCGTCGGCGCGGCATCTGGCGCACCGTTCGGATCAGCCTTTGGTTTCTTGGGTGTGACGACGGTGGTGGCTTTGCCCTTTGGCAGACCCTCGACGCGAAGCTTTCCTGTCTTGGAGACGTATTCGTCAGGCATGACGCGCTGGAACAGCGGCACCAGTGCCGGGTCATAGAAAGCTTTCTTCCTGCCAGTGAAACGCTGGAAGATTTCTTTCACAACATGGCCCATGCGCTCCCAGTATGGCAGATCGCGGACGAGCGACTTCTCAAGGTTTTGGACAACCCACGCCGAGAACTGGTCGGCCCACAGCTCGCCGGGGGAAAGCTCTGTGTTGCCGTAGTTCCCATCCGGGTAGCGGCCCGCGATAGGATTTGGATCGGAGGCTTTCAGGCTTTCGGGCGCTGGGATGCCGTCTCGGAATGAAGGTCCACCCGGCTGGCGACCACGCTCGTTGACCAAGTGGCCAGACATAGCGCGCCAGAAAGTTGCTTTGTCTTGTGCGCTGAGGACGTTCGCATACGCCCAATGGCCAATCTCGTGATACAGGATTTGGAGGCGCGGCGTGAAGTTGCCGTCTCCCTTTTGCTCGCCACGAGTGCCGAGATTGATGTGCTGCTTGCCAGCGGCAGACCTTTCCAGACTGTTGGTGCTGAGAGTTGCTTTGAAGTCTGGCAGCATGCCGTCGCCATCACCAACAAGGCGATGCTCAAGGAAGAATTTCGCCTCGGCGATTTCTTCTGGCGTGTAGTCGCCGATGGTTTTTGTCAGCGCGTCAACGGATGCGGCGCGTTCAATGTTGCCCTTTTTCCAGCCGCCGCCGACATACTTGTCGACGAGTTCGTTCAAAAAGAGCGACACGTTGGCCATGTCGGAACCAGAGATGGGGTCTTTGCGTCCGGCGATGGCGGCCCAAGACGAGGTCTCAAAGACATCGGTCAAGTAAACGAGCGCTCTGAGACTGATGTTATCGCCCTCGGCCAACCGCCCTCGCCGCATGCCCGGACTTGAAATAGACGCAACAAAATTGAGGATGGCGACCTCGTGTTCGGTCAGTGGGGCTGTGGTACGGGAGCGTCCGGCTTCGGTGTCGAAGTCGATGGGTTCTTGGACAAACTTGCCCTGCAACTCCGCGCCTTCGTCGGTGAGGATCGTGTAGTCGTACTCGGTCGCGCTGGCCTCGTCGGCCTTTGTCTTGTTCCAAAGCAGACCCAGAGCCTCGTTTCCCTTGGCGCGGGTCGTGTCTGGTACATAGGCAATTTCCCAATCGTTGGGATCGGGCATGGCGTCACCGGCAAGGCCAGCGAAGTTGACGCCCTTTTCCTTTTGGTGCTTGCCTTGGAGGCGAATGACGCGGTCGCCAGTCCTGCGGCGGATAAGCAGGAGCATGCCCTCGGGTGGATTGACGGCGGCTTGAGCGTCCAACAGGTCTGCGTCAGGCTCGACCACGCCATTTGCTAGTGCGATTGCCTTGCGCTTGGCTGCCTGCGCCTCACGGCCACCAGAGCGGCGTGCGCGGGGCGCTGGGCGGCCACGGTTGATTGTTTTGAGGGCTTCGAGCGCGCCAGCAGGATCACCCATGAAGTCGCGGACGATTTTCTTGAGGGCATTGGTGCGCACACCGTATGCGCCAGTGATGCCAGCGGGGATGGCGGCAGTAGGCTCGGCTGCCGTGGCTGGCCCTTCGCCCCGCGCATTGCGCAGGTCTTCCATGGACAGGTAGTTCTTGTCCGAAGTGCCGTCGGCAATGACGATTGTGCCCCTGCGGACTTGCCCGCCACGAACGCCCACGACTTTTGTGCGCGCCGTTGCCGAAAACGGCATATGGCGAAGGCCCTTGTTGAGCGCCATTTCGGCGCGGGCAGCTTCTTCATTGAGGGTGGCGGCGGTCGAAGGCACGCCTTCCGTGATGGTGTAGTCTGGATTTTCTCCGCCAATCGAACGGCCACGGCGCAGGAAGCTTTGGATGCGGCCAGTTGTCTTGGAGCGACCGGCAGTCACCCACAAACTGGCGTTGGCAGGATCGCGCACAAGGCGGCCAGACTGACGGCCCTCGCGTCCGGGCAAGAGGTCGGCTTCGATGCCGCTTTCGCCGCCGTCTTGAAGGCGGTCGATGGCGTTCCGGGCAGCATCAAGCTGAGGCATGTCTGGGTTGTTTGCGATTTCGGCGCGCAGGAAGTCTGCGTAGACCTTGCGCTGCTCATCGGTGAGGCTGGCGATGGCTTCTTGGAGAGAGCGGCCAGCACTGGCTGAGTTGAGCGCAGGCTCGCCATTCTCCACAGCAAAGCGGACCATCCCACCAAGATCGAGGTGATTGGTGCGCCAGCGGTTGTTGGCACCGATAAGCTCGACAATCTCTGCCAGCTCGGTGTCAGACAGGTGGTTGTCGTCGCCGATCTCATCAAGGATTTCTTCCAGCTCGGTGTTGGCTGTCGTGGCTTCGAGGTCGTCTTCGGCATTGGCCAGCAGGCGAGCGAAGCGGTCGCTGTCGTAAACGACTTCTGGCGTGGCCGGGGCAGCAATTTCCTCTGCGGCAGCGCGGGCGCGACGTGTCTTGGCTGGGGCAGGAGCAACCTCTGCTTCAGCGTCGGCAGCAACGACTTCAGGGGGAAGCTCTGGCTCATCGACGCCGATGACTGGTTCGGGTTCGTTTTGGTTCGCGGCGGCGCGGCGCACATCTTCCACGGTGACGAAACCGTCTTCGCGGGAGGACGCGATTTCGTTGAGGTCGAGGCCAGCATCGGTGGCCAGTTGGCGCGCGGCTGGCGATGTGCGGACAGGTGCGGCGGGAGCCGCTGGAGCGGCAGGTGCCGCTGGCGCAATTGGCTCGGCTGGTGGTGCGGCAGGGGCGGCGGGTGGAGTTGCTGGGGTCGCCGCTGGTGCGGCGGCTGCTGGTGCGGCTGTCTCGGCCTCTGGAGTATACAGCTCCATGAGGCGCTGGAGTTCGGTGACGGTCGAAAGTTCCGGGTTTTGGATGGCGACATAGAACTTGGCGAGGTCGCGGTTGAGGGCTTCGGAGCGAGCGTCGGCTGTTCGGATCGAGGCCGCGTCATTGGTCGCGTAAAGGGCGTCGATCTCTGTCTGGGCGGCAACCAAGCGTTTGCCGATTTGAGCGAGGCGGCTGTAAATCGTGAGATTTTGCTCTTGCTCAGACGTGTCTGCGCCGTCCGCTGCACGAGAGCGCAGTTCGGCATTTTCTGCCTCGTGCATGCTGCGAAGCGTGGCTAGTTCGGTGTCGAGATTGGCAAGGCCGGGGGAGAGTTCTGGTGCTGGCGCAGGCTCCACCTCCTCCACGACTTCTGGTGCTGGTGGCGGAACGTATTCGGCGCCTTGAAGCTCATCGAACTGGCGGCTGGTCGTGCGTCCGAAGTCTTCGGCTGGAATTTGGTGGCGGGCTGCGGTTGCCACATCGCGCATGCCTTGGCTCGCGCCAGACAGAGCGCCGGGCACGCCGATTGCGCCGCCGATTGCGCCGCCCATGAGAGCGCCGACCCCAGCGGAGGTAGCCAAGCGGCCACGGTCGAAGCCGTCTTGCAGGCCAAGGCCCATGTCGCGGGTTTGAAGGGAGGCGTCGACGATTGCTTCTTGTGCGCCGCCGATTGCGCCTTCTGTGAGCGCGGCTGCGCCGATACCACGAGCAGCGCCGCGCAGGCCAGCAACAGAGCGGCCAGCGGCAATGGCAGAACGGGTTCCGACACGCGCAGCGCCACCAGCGGCAAGGCCGCCAACGAGATTGGTTGGATCAGAGAGGATCGCGCCGACGGTATCGCCGACACCGCGCCACCCCCGACCGCCTTCTTGCCAGAACATCGGCATGGCACGGGAGGCCTGCTCGATGCGGGACATGCGGGCGCGGCTATCGGCGGAGCCAGTGTTGGCTTCGATGGCCGAGCCGATGGCAGAAACCGTATTGGCCTGACGCCAGACACCGTCGCTAAAGAAGCGGTCGACGAGCTGAGTGGCTGTCTCGTAGGACGCAGAGCTGACGCCACGGTCGGCGTAATAATCACGCAAGTCGCGCAGGAAGCGCGGGTCTTGGAGGATCGTCTGCGGGTTGGTTTCCGAGGTGTACGAATTGTCGGGGGTCGGAGCGCCGCGATTAGCGGACTGGTTGGTCTGGCGCGCAGCGGCGTACATCGAGTCGATAGTCAAAGGGGGCATGAGCGGTACTCCAGTTTCCGCGTTGTCTTGCGAAGTTACTGGAGCGCCGTCGTCATGGTCGTCCCGTGCCGATTACTTCGGCGTGGGGGTAGGGCCGGGTTGAGCCTGTTCGCTGGCACCGACATGCTGATATGCTTGAGGGTCGTTTTGGACTGTCCGGGCGAAGGCGACGGGATCGCTTTCGAAGGCCGTGGTGACGCGCTGGATTGCGCGCCGCTTTTCCTCTTGGCCCATGGTTTCATTTTCCAAGAGGCTTCGGACCATAGCTTCGGCGTCGCGGCGAGCGGCGTTGATAAGGTCGGCGCGCTCTCTTTGATCCATATTGGTGGACCGCATTTCCATAACATCCCAAGGAGCGGTTCTGTTGATGCGTTCGTCGCGGCTGCGCTCAGTGGTGCGGACATGCTCGCGCGCCGCCGAACCAAGGCTGCCCAAAGCTCTGTTGCGTTGGATGCGCTGATCGCGTGCGGCGTCGAGGTTCGCATTTCTTTGGTCGAACGAGGGGATAGCGTCCGCTGGAGCAACCGTGTTGTCTGGCACATAATGACTGAGGGTTTCACGCCCCTGACGGATACGCTCACGGGTGCGGTGCAGCGCGCTGTTTGCGCCGCTGATTTGAGAGCGGATCGCGTCTCCATCGAATGTCGTGCCGACGGTATTTGAGCTTGGATCGGTAGCCCTTCGCGCCCACTGGGTAACATTGGTCTGTTCCCAAAGGTCGACATAGTCTGCCAGACGGTTGAGTTCGGCTGTCTGGCGCGCGATGTCTGGCGTCCCCTCTGGGGTCATGTGCTTTTGTGCCGCGAGGATGCGAGCGTTGACTTGGGTTTGGAGGTTTTCTGACTCCTCCGTAATCTCGGCCACAACATCTGGCGAAGCCATCGGCAGCAGCGGTGCAGATTGAAGGGCCATCGCGTTCGCGCGCATGCCAGCAATGGTCGAGAGTTCGCGGCCAGCCACGGCAGCCAGAAACGTTGGGTCGTTGAGTACAGCTTGGGTGAGGCCTTGGCGGTCGCCACGGCGAATGAAGCCAGCGCCGTCGAGACGGTCAATGGTGTCGTTGACTGCTTGGCCGATGCCCTCATCGTACTGGTACGTCCCGGCGACAATGCGCGCGATGGCCTCGCGCTCGTCTCCACCTTCTGGGGCGGCTGAGACAGATGCTCGGGTGAGTTCTTCGAGCAGTTGTGGCGTGTTGTCTGCGATGGCGGCTTCGCGCGCAGCGCCATGCTCATATGTTTGGACGGTTTGACCGGCACGCGCACGATTGGTCAAATCACCTGACAGAATTGCGCGGCCTTGAGGGCTGTCCAATGGAACGCCGCGAACGGTTTCCCACGCATTTGCGAAGGGCGCGAGGTCTTGGACCATCATTTCGACGGCATCGTCGATGCGGCCATTCTGAATGTGCATCTGAACCAGACCGTCGGCTCGGGCTTCCCGAATTTGCGTCCAGAGTGTCGACGCCAGCGCCGTGTTTTGGACGTTCTCGGTCGCAGCCCGGCCACGCTCCCGCTCGGCGCGCGCTTCGTTGGCGCGGAGTTGGGCGGCCCGAAGAAGGGGTTCGGAAATGTTGCGGGGGACGCCGTATTCTTGTTCGAGGGTCTGGGATGTGATCTGGCCATTGGTGTCCGTGATGAGACCAACGGCGCGGTCCATGTATTCTTCCACCTGCCGACTGCGAACCCTTGAGATGTTGCGCGCGGTGAACCGGCTGCTGCCGCCATACTGAGACAGGTCAATGTTTGGGAAACGCTCACTAAACGACGAATACAGGGTGTCTGGGTCGTCGGTGTCGGCGTTGGCAATATGACGATCTGCATTTGTTTCAAACTGAGTGTCGAAGTCAAACCGCGCAGCGTCGTCGACCATCTGCTGACGAACGCGCTCCTCGTTTTGTCTGGTTTCGTTGCGCTCGGCCATGCTTTGCAGGACTTGCTGCGAAGGCAGACCACCGCGCAGGTAATTGTCCCCGCCAGACAGCGAGTCGACGTAGTCTTGGTACTCTTGGTAGGTCGCGTTCGGGTTCTGTTGGCGGAACTGGCCAAAAGCTTGCGCGAGTTCGCCGCGACGCCGGAGTTGGCTGTCTCGGCGATCCTGAAATCCGGTGGCGAAGCCAGTCATAAGGCTCAT
>Ga0129324_10000735_pt1 | contig 22694 bp, 24 predicted proteins | sample CPBDNA_7_FD_96879 | JGI IMG/M metagenome (GOLD analysis project Ga0129324, IMG submission 96879) | Freshwater to marine salinity gradient microbial communities from Chesapeake Bay, USA - CPBay_Spr_15_0.2_DNA | ecosystem: Environmental > Aquatic > Marine > Coastal | place: USA: Chesapeake Bay... | reverse complement strand
TCCCAAGGGTTGGGCTGTTCGCCCATTAAAGCGGCACGCGAGCTGGGTTTAGAACGTCGTGAGACAGTTCGGTCCCTATCCGCCGCGCGCGCAGGAGTCTTGAGGAGGGCTATCCCTAGTACGAGAGGACCGGGATGGACGAACCTCTGGTGTGCCAGTTGTCTTGCCAAAGGCATGGCTGGTTGGCTACGTTCGGAAGAGATAACCGCTGAAAGCATCTAAGCGGGAAGCTTGCTCCAAGATAAGGACTCCCACAGGGTTAACCTGGTAAGGCCCCCAGCGAGAACACTGGGTTGATAGGCCGGAGGTGGAAGTACAGCAATGTATGGAGCTGACCGGTACTAATAGGCCGAGGACTTGCCACACACAAAAAGCTTAATGCTTCGCGTCCACTGTGCGGTTCCCGAGATACGGTCGGGAATCGATTGATATCTCCATAGAGTTTCGGTGATCATAGCGAGAGGGAAACGCCCGGTTCCATTCCGAACCCGGAAGCTAAGCCTCTCAGCGCCGATGGTACTGCGTGGGTGACCGCGTGGGAGAGTAGGACGTCGCCGGACATACTTTGTAAAAAGGCCACTCCCTTAGCGGGGGTGGCCTTTTTCATTGGGTCAGGTTTGGGTCAGGCTGGATAGGCATTCGTTGTACTGTGCGAGAGGATGAGGACATGCGTGAAGGCGAGAGTCGACCGAGGAAGGGTCGGATAGACCAGGGTGGACCCACGACGCGCGCGCCAAGGTCGGGGGACCGGGCCAAGTCGGGGGACCGGGCCAAGTCGGGGGACCGGGCCAAGTCGGGGGACCGGGCCAATGACCGGCCACGGTCGAATGATCTGCCCATCCCTGAGCACATCACCGGGGCCGAACTTGACGTCACCGTGACGGCTGAATTGCGGACCCTTCCCGAAGCCATACGCGAGAAGGTGGCGCGGTTACTGGTGGCCTCTGCCGAGACGATCGATGAGGACCCGGCGCTAGCGCTCAAGTTTGCCCAGGCAGCCAAGTCGAGTGCGGCACGAGTGGCGGTAGTGCGGGAGGCGGTGGGGCTAGCCGCATACGCGGCCGGGGAATATTCTCTGGCACTCAATGAGTTACGCACGGTGCGCCGCCTCACGGGGAGTGATGAACACATCGCAACAATGGCCGATGCCGAGCGCGGTCTGGGTCGGCCCGATAAGGCCTTGGAACTTTTGTCCGGGGTGGCCGAGGGCTCGCTATCTGAGGCTGCGCGTATTGAGGTGCGCCTGGTTGCCGCGGGCGCGCGTAATGATCTTGGCCAACGCGAGGCAGCATTGATGATGCTCCAGGTGCCGGCGCTCACGTCTAGTTACTGGGATGAACCTTTGGTTCGTCTGCGGTATGCCTACGCTGATCAATTAGCCGTCTTGGGTCGGCAAGAGGAGGCGCTCACCTGGTTTGACCGCATCATCGGCAACGACCCCGAGCAATTCACCGACGCGGAGGAACGATGGGCACAACTATCTGCGGCTACGCCCGGTTCGTCGTAATTTCTAATTGCCGCCAGCAGTACCAGGCCGCTACGCTTCGGTAAGGGCTGAGGGCATCGGCTACCGTCTGGAATTCTTTTTGGCCCGGGTCGCCCTGCCGACCGTGAATCAATTGCCACCCCTTGCGTACGCCTAGGTCGCCGACCGGCCACACGTCTAGGCGGGTGAGTGTGAAGATCATGAACATGTGCACCGTCCATGGACCAATACCCCACAGTGCAGTCAGTTGCCGCATCACATCGTCATCGGGCGCGGAAGTACTCAGGTGTGCAAGGTCAAGTTCGCCGGAGGCCACCTGCTGAGCGAGCCCTTGAATTGTTCGAGTCTTGGCGCCGCTGAGACCGGCAGCACGGTAACTGTCGGTGGTTAGCGCAGTCAAGGTCGCCGGCGATAATTCACCGCCCGCTGTGATGCGAAGTCGTCCGCTGATAGTGCTGGCGGCCCCGGTCGATAATTGTTGGGAAACAATAGAATTGACCAGCGACGTAAATGGATCTTCGCGTTCGGCGATCGACCCGATCGTGCACGGACCGGCGGTGTGAATGATGTTGGTGAAGGCAGGGTTGAATTCAATGAGATGGTGTTCGGCCCGCTGAATGACATCGTCACCGATTGACACTCGCCGCGTCCCCGCTCGTAGAACCAGGGCCGTCGCGGCCATCAAGCCAGCGACTGATGCCCACAACATTTGCTGCAGTCGAGGACAGCGCCTCCCATTTATGGTCAGTTGGCTCAGCATTGACGTCGTGTGGCTTGGTTTGCTCGAGCACCATAGCTACCGCATGGTCCAGATCAAGGTGTTGCTCGCGCGCAGACTGCACTAGGTCGACCCATCGAATTAGTTCCTCACGTGAACGTGCGAGCACGTCGTGAACATCGGTGACGGGTCCGTAATGGCTGAACAGAAGTCGTTGCGGGTCAATTGCCACCATGTGCGCCATTGATTCCAGCGCAAGGTCAAGATTGAAGTCGGGCGGAGGTGTCGCGGGTCGTACGTCAGCTGTTTGAGGTATGTACACGCCCGCAGCGTCACCCGTGTACAAGTCTCCGGTGTGAGAGTCGAGCAGTCCGATGTGATGGGACGCGTGCCCCGGGGCATAGAACGTGTCGAGGGTGCGGCCATCGCCCAGGTCGATGCTGCCGATATCGCCCAAGGCCGTGACCCGTGCTGCATCGGTCGGCTTGAGGTCGCCAAAGAGCGTGTTCATCACGTCACCGAACACCCGATGGGCACTGGCCACCAATTTAGTCGGATCCACCAGGTGGCGGGCACCGCGCTCATGCACGACGATCTGCGCGTTCGGGAAGAACTCGGCGATGTCGCCCACGCCACCAGCGTGGTCAAGGTGAATGTGGGTGACCACGACGGTGGCAAGTTCGGCGGGCCCAATGCCTAGAAATTCAAGCGAGTCGCGAACGGTTGGCGCGCTGAGTGCGGTCCCCGTCTCGACCAGACAGGGACGATCGCCACGAATGAGATACCCGGCGGTGATGCCTTGGTATCCACCCATTCTGGTGTCGATTTCGAAAACCTCATTGCCGAGGTCGGTGATCGTATCCACAGAACCTCCAATGCTCGATCGTCAACATCGTTCACGCGGACATGGGTAACTTGCCCAGGCGTGTTCCATCCTAGGCCTCCTTCGACCAATAACACCCTGAAGTCAGGAGAGGGCCGTGAAGGCAACCGCTAGCAAGGCCACGCAGCACAGTCTCAACGAGGTGACCTTGACCGGTCGACTCAGTGGCGTCGCGACCCGATCATTGCCAAGTGGCGATGCCGTGACCACCTTCCGGGTCATCATTGACCGAGCCCCCAAAGATAGGGGGCCGTCTGGGCGAGTACTGGTCGACGCGATCGATTGCACGGCCTGGCGCGCGCGGGTCCGCGCATCGCTGGCCCGACTGGCCGATGGCGATGTCGTTGAGGTCTACGGCGCGATTCGTCGCCGATTCTGGAAAGCCGGCGGTCAGGCAACCTCCCGCGTTGAGGTTGAAGTCAAGCGCGTTCGCCGGGCAGCGGCATGACGGCACCGACATGAGATGCTTAAGTCATGTCTGCGGCGTCCCCAGGTGCACCCGACGGTGATGTGTATGAGTGGTTTCGTCGGGCTACCGAACTGGTCGACTCCGGTGATGCGAATGCAGCCCTAGTTCTCATCGAGCGAGTGCTTGAGGACGAGCCCGAATCGACGGCGGTACTGGAGTTGCGTGCCCGTGCCCTGTTCGATGCGCGGCATCTAGATGAGGCGCTGGCCGCCTTTTTGCAACTGACCGAGATCTCACCCGATGACGATTACGCCCATTACGGTCTGGGTATGACTTTCTGGCGCCTTCAGTTATTCGGGCAGGCAGAAGACCAGATGGCAATCGCCAGCGTGATGCGGCCAGAGCAGATCAAGTATCGGCATGCATTGCAGCAGGTGCGGGCAACTTTGAAGGCGCGCGCTGAGGCAGACCTGCCACTTGATGGGCCGATCAATGCGCCAAGTGCGCCACCTCCTCGTAGTAGCGACTAACTCAGTGTCACATTCAGTATCCGTTCTGCCGGCGCAGTACTTCGATGTTGCCCTCGTCGATCTTGACGGTGTTGTGTACCGAGGGGCTGATCCTGTTCCGCATGCTGCCCAGGCACTCAGGCGAGCAAGAGACGCCGGAATGACGATCGCTTACGTCACCAATAATGCGGCCCGCACACCCCAAGAAGTAGCCGCGCACCTGACCGAGTTGGGGGCTCCGGCCCAGCCGAATCAGGTGATCACTTCTGCTCAAGCTGGGGCCAACCTCATTCGTCGTACTCTGGGAGAGGGCTCGTGGCGAATCCTGGCCGTAGGTGGCCCAGGGGTGTCCGCGGCGCTCTTGGCCGAGGGGCTCCAACCCATTCACAGCGCCGACGATGGGCCGCATGCTGTGTTGCAGGGCTTTGGCCGAAACGTGTCATGGACCGATCTTGATGAAGTGGCCACGGCCGTGGGACGGGGAGTCACGTGGGTCGCCACAAATCCCGACACGTCGATTCCGACGCCCCGCGGTCACTCTCCGGGCAATGGCGCACTCGTCCAGGCAGTCAGCCTGGCTACGGGCCGAGAGCCCGATTTTGTGGCCGGCAAGCCGTACACGCCGCTGATGGAGGACTCTATTGCCCGCACGGGTGCCCGACTACCCCTCGTGATCGGTGACCGACTTGACACCGATATCGAAGCGGCGATCTCCACCGGCGTATCGAGCCTTTTAGTGTTCACCGGGATTGCATCGACGCTCCAGGTGCTTCGTGCCCCGGTCTTTCAGCGACCTCATTTCGTCGGTGTTGACCTGCGCTCAATGTTCGATGAACATCCTCCATTGCACCAGACACCTGTGGGCTGGCAGGTTGGTGACGCCAGGGCGCAGATCGTTGGCTCACCGGCCCAGGTGCAACTGTGGGCTCCTCTTGTCACTTGTGCTCAATGGGCCAGTGCCTTTCGATTGCTCTGTCACGTGGCCTGGAGCACGGACGCTGACTACTCAACCGCCCTCGCACAATTACAGGGGGCGTTAGCGCACTTGGGCGATGGTTCAGCGCGATAGCCTTAGGTGATGGCTTCACGGGTGCGGGCGATAGTAAGGCCTCAACTCGCCGATCAGGAGGATGTCTGATGCTGGATTCACTTCGGGGGTACTTGACCATAGCCACCGGCTTGACCGAGGTCACCTTAGCGAGGGCGCGCGAGGTGGCCGTTGCCGTGGTGTCTGAGGGACTCAACACCGGAACACCAGATGTGGTGGGTGGTGTCCAAGAATTCGCCGACGAACTGTGGGCCACCGGCAAGGACAATCGCGAAATGTTGGTGCAGCTCGTGCGGATGGAGGTTGATCGCACGGTTGCCCGGATGGGGTTTGTGCGTGAGGACGAATTAGCCTCGGTTCGGCGTCATGTCGATCGCCTCGAGGCGCAATTGGCCCAGGCGCAGGCCGACTTGACCAGTGCTCGCGAGGATGCCGTGGCATCGTCGATACTTGCCGCAGCCGACCATGACGATGATGCGCAGTCTCTCGCCGATTCGGTCGTGGACTCAGCCAGAAAGATGGTGGCGATGACCGGGGTGTTGGCTGCGGCGCCCGGGCTAGCGGGAAGTCCGTGGGCCAGGGTCGCCAAGGACCTAGCGACCTCGGCTGCCGGCATCGTTGCTGCTGCTGGTGTTGCATCGGGCGCGTCCACCAATGCACCACCGACACAGGCAACCGCTAAGCCAGTCAAGAAAACGGCAAAGCAAACGGCAACGAAAACGGCAACGAAGACGGCTAAGAAAACGGCCAAAAAGGCCGCACCAAAGACTGCACCCAAAGCGGCCAAGAAGGTGACCAAGCCGGTCACGCCACCCGTATCTACCGACACCTCGGAGGTTCAGCAGTGACCAACGCAGATGAGGGGCAGGCACGTGATCACGCGGTCGAACCCGCAGTCCAGCAGCGTTTTCCGGTCGCCGCCGACCCGGCAGGCATAAAGGATGTTCGGGTGCGGGCCGCGGTCGACCTGCTTGACGATCTAGAGCAACTACCTCTCGATGAGCATCCCGCGGTGTACACCGACATTCATCAGCGGCTAACGCAGGCGCTGGGCGCGCCATCTGATCAATAAGTTCGTGATGACCAGACGGCGACTAGATGCAGAACTCGTTCGTCGCAAATATTCGCGCTCGCGCGAGTCAGCCCAGGGTCTGATTCGACAGGGACGTGTTCAGGTGCGTGGATTAGTGGCGATAAAGCCGGCCACTCTGGTCGATGAGGCCGCTTCGATCACGGTTGCGGTGGTGGACGACGAGAACTTCGCATCGCGGGGGGCTCACAAACTCATCGGTGCTCTCGACCGGTTCTCCGATCTCCAGGTCATTGGGCGCACCTGCCTTGATGCGGGGGCGTCTACCGGCGGCTTCACCGACGTGTTGCTTCGCCGCGGCGCAAGTCGGGTCATTGCCGTGGATGTGGGCTACGGTCAGTTGATCTCCCGACTGGCCAATGACGACCGAGTACGTGTGGTGGATCGAACCAACGTGCGTCACCTTGAGGCACAGGTAATCGGTGGCCGGGTCGATCTCACCGTTGCTGATCTGTCCTTTATCTCCCTATCGATTGTGCTGCCCGCGCTGACCGCGTGCACCAATCCCACCGGTGATCTGGTGGTGATGGTGAAGCCGCAATTTGAGGTCGGTCGCGATCGGTTAGCGCGCGATGGCGTCGTGCGTGATCCAGCTACTCGCGCGGAGATGGTCATGACCGTATGCATGTGCGCCTACGCTTTGGGTTGGGGCTCTGCGGGAGTGGTGGCCAGTCCGCTGCCAGGGCCTCAAGGGAACGTGGAGTTCTTCGTGTGGCTGCGCCGTGATGCGGGGCCACCGCTGCGCTCCATCATCAATCAGGCTGTGGAGGCCGGGCCATGAAGCGTCAGCGCGTACTTTTGGTGGTCAACGCGCGACAGGCTTCGGCTGTAGAGATGGCCGGTGAGGTCACGGCGGGTTTGGCGCAGGCAAATATCGATGTCGTGATGGCTGACGAAGTGGTGTCCGATGCTGGTGCTCACCCGGCCGAGGACACCGCGCATGGCTGCGATCTTGTGGTCGTTTTAGGTGGCGATGGCACGATTTTGCGCGGGGCTGAACTTGCCCGTAACGACGACGTGCCACTGCTGGGGGTAAATCTGGGACACGTGGGCTTCCTTGCCGAAGCCGAACCCGAAGATATTTCCGATGTCGTGGAGGCCATCAAAGGCCGACGGTGGCATGTCGAGGAGCGATTAGCGCTAGCTGTTCGGATGATGCACAACGGGCAGACCGTGGCCGAGACCTGGGCGCTCAACGAGGTCAGCATTGAAAAGGTCATGCGCCAGCGCATGGTCGACATCCTCATCGAGGTGGACGGACGGCCGCTTTCGCGTTGGGGTTGCGACGGGGTCGTGTGTGCCACCCCCACGGGTTCAACCGCCTATGCGTTTTCAGCCGGTGGCCCGGTGGTGTGGCCTGAGGTTGAGGCCATCGTCGTTCTTCCCCTCAGTGCCCACGCGCTATTCGCTCGGCCCATGGTCGTCTCGCCGCACAGTACGGTTGCGCTGGAGTTGCACGGACTCAGCCCTGCCGCGGTGCTGTGGGCCGATGGTCGTCGGAGCATTGAAGTGCCCCCGAGCGCCCGAATCGAAGTAAGTCGCCACGATCAGCCGGTGCGGTTAGCTCGACTTCAAACAGCCCCGTTCACCGACCGACTAGTCGCCAAATTCTCCCTCCCGGTCGACGGCTGGCGAGGGAATCGGGCATGAGCACGCCATGATTGAATCGCTGGCCCTGACCGACCTCGGCGTTGTCGCCAGTGCCGAGATCTCGTTGGCGCCGGGTTTGACCGTGATAACCGGCGAGACGGGTGCGGGCAAGACAATGATCTTGACCGGCCTTGGCCTGTTATGGGGAGAGCGCGCCGACCCGCAACGGGTGCGGGCTGGCGCCGATCAATCCAGGGTGGACGGCGTTGTTCGCGTGAGCGATCCGGCCTTGCGTGAGGTGCTCGACGTGGTACTCAAAGAGGCTGGCGCCGACTGGGATGGTGATGACCTCCTCATCTCTCGGGTCGTGACCGGCGAGGGAAGAAGTCGTGCCTACCTGGGCGGTCGACAGGTGCCCGCGGCGGTGCTTTCTCGCATCGCAGAAAAACTGGTGACCGTCCACGGCCAAGACGATCAATTTCGTCTCCTGCAAGGCAGCCAGCAGCGCCAGGCGCTAGACACCTTCGCTGGCGCCACTGTGCAAAATGCCCTCGGTCGATATCGGGAGCACTATGTGCAACTGCGCGATGCGATTCGCGCGCGCCAAGAACTAGGCCAGCAAAGCGCAGATCATGCGTCGCGGCAGCTTGAGATCCGCGGTCTGCTGAGCGAGGTCGACAATCTTGCACCGAGCGCCAATGAGTCTGCGGCCCTTGCCGCACAGGCCGCAACGCTTCGTCACGCCGAAGAAATCGCAGCCGCGGCCTACGAAGCACTAGAGCAGGTGCGCGGCGACGGCGAAGGTAATACCGCCTTGAGTGCCGACCACAGACTAGCCGCTGCTCGAGCGGCCCTGGCTCGCGTGGAGATGCACCACGAGGGGCTGAAGGGGGTGAATGGCGAACTCGCCACGATTCAACAACAACTCGATGAGGCTGGCTTGACCCTGGCGTCGCTGGGGGCCAACTTGAAGTCCGACCCCCAGCAGCTAGCAACGATCGAAGAGCGACGCGCAGCCCTCGCGACGGTTCTACGTCATTTCGCGGCGCACACAGAAACCTCCTCGCCCACCGAAGCGGACATGCTGGAGTGGGCCGCCCAGGCGCGAGCCCAGATCGAACACATGGATGGGGCTGGGGAGTTGATGGGGCGACTCGACGCTGACATCGCCAGGCTTCGTGCGGAATCCTCGCTTGCTGCGGCGGAACTGACACGTATCCGTAGCGAGCAGGCTGGCGTGCTCGGCAAGCTGGTGACCCAGGAGATGACCGCCCTGGCGATGCCTCGCGCCCGGTTGGAGGTAACGGTCACACCGAGACCACCAGGTGAGGGTCTGATCTTGACGGTAAACGGCCAGACCGTGAGCGCCGATAGTTCGGGCTCCGATGACGTGGCATTTGGGTTCGCGACGCGACCGGAGGAGTCGGCTCGGCCGTTGCATCGAGGGGTCTCTGGCGGTGAACGATCTCGTATCATGCTCGCCCTGGAGGTGGTGCTGGCCGAGGGTGGTCGCGTGCCGACGATGATCTTCGACGAAATAGACGCGGGGATCGGAGGCCGCGCCGCGATCGAGGTGGGTCGCCGTTTGGCGCGGTTGGCTCAACATGCCCAAGTCATCGTCGTGACCCACTTGCCGCAGGTAGCAGCTTTCGGTTCCACGCATATCGTGGTGAGTTCTGATGCGCAGGGGCAGGTGACAGCAGCCTCGGTGCGGGTTGTCGATGCCGAGGATCGTCAACGAGAACTAGCCCGAATGTTGTCGGGACTTAGCGATTCTGAGTCTGGCGTGGTCCATGCACAGGAGTTACTTGACCTCGCAAATGCTGAATCTAGCGGCGCGCCGGAGCGGCGCGAGCCGATGCCCAGAGCACGCTGATACGCTGGCATTCCGTGGAGCAGCGGCAGTCAACATCAACCAAACATGTCTTCGTCACCGGTGGTGTGGCCTCGTCCTTGGGTAAGGGACTGACGGCCTCGAGTCTGGGTAATCTGCTCACCGCTCGGGGGCTCCGGGTCACGATGCAGAAACTAGATCCGTACCTAAACGTCGATCCGGGAACGATGAATCCGTTCCAGCACGGTGAGGTGTATGTCACCGATGACGGATCTGAGACCGACCTTGATATTGGTCATTACGAGAGATTCTTGGACGCCGACCTGCATGGATCGGCAAACGTCACCACGGGTCAGGTGTACTCGACGGTGATCGCTAAGGAGCGACGCGGAGAGTATCTGGGCGACACAGTGCAGGTCATTCCGCACATCACTAACGAGATCCAGTCGCGAATTCGACGCATGGCCTCACCCGAAATCGATGTGGTCATTACCGAGGTCGGGGGCACGGTTGGTGACATTGAATCCCTGCCCTTCTTGGAGGCGATCCGTCAGATCCGTCATGAGGTCGGTCGTGACAATGTGTTCTTCCTGCACGTGTCTTTGCTTCCCTACATCGGTCCATCAGGCGAACTCAAGACGAAGCCGACGCAGCACTCGGTCGCCCAACTTCGCAATATTGGTATTCAGCCAGACGCCATTGTGCTGCGAGCAGATCGACCGGTTCCGGATTCGATCAAGCGCAAAATTTCCATGATGTGCGATGTCGATGATGATGCCGTCGTGGCGGCGGTGGATGCGCCGAGCATCTACGACATTCCAAAGGTGCTGCATGCTGAGGGGCTCGATGCCTATGTTGTGCGTCGACTCGATCTCCCGTTTAGGGATGTGGACTGGACTCGATGGGGCGATCTCCTACGTCGCGTCCACCACCCCTCCCATCACGTCACCATCGCACTGGTGGGCAAGTACATCGACCTGCCCGATGCCTACCTATCGGTCACAGAAGCGTTGCGAGCCGGTGGATTCGCGCATGATTGTGGAGTCACCATTCGGTGGGTTGCCAGCGATGACTGCGCCACGGAGTCGGGTGCGACGGAACAACTGGGCGATGTGGATGCCATATGCGTGCCGGGTGGGTTTGGAGTGCGCGGCATCGAGGGCAAACTGGGCGCTCTGCGCTTTGCTCGTGAGCGACACATCCCCACCCTTGGTTTGTGTTTAGGACTGCAATGCATGGTGATCGAGTTTGCCCGCGATGTCGCCAATCTGACCGATGCGAACTCCATCGAGTTCGATGAGTCGACGCCCTATCCCGTTGTGGCAACTATGTCCGATCAGCGAGATGTTGTTGCAGGAGAGCGTGATATGGGTGGCACCATGCGACTGGGGTTGTTTCCTGCGAAACTTGCTGAAGGCAGCATCGTGGCCTCCACCTACGGAGCGCCCTATGTAGACGAGCGTCATCGGCACAGGTTTGAGGTCAATAACGAATATCGGGCGATCCTGGAGCAGGCCGGACTTGTTTTCTCGGGCACATCGCCCGATGGTCGCCTTGTTGAGTTTGTGGAACTCCCTGCCACAGAACACCCCTACTTTGTTGGCACCCAGGCCCATCCTGAGTTCCGGTCACGGCCCACGCGAGCTCATCCGCTCTTTAGCGGGCTCGTTGCTGCCGCGCTGTCGCGACAGGCAGCCGTGACTGCTGAGTCGCAGACAACGTCGGTGGGCCTCGACCGTGGGTGAAAGGCCCGCTTCGCGTCCGTGGGCTGATTCAACCGGCGGTCAAGACGAACGGTGGCACGGCGTCGTTGCTGATGTCGCCGATCCTTGGCCGACGGTGGGCTCGACTCAGCGCTTTGACGGGGCGGTCTGGTCGGTCGTCACCGATCAAGTGCAAACACCCTCCGGGCACATCATTGACCGAGATGTGGTCCGCCATCCTGGCGCGGTGGGCATCGCGGTAGTTGACGAAGACGATCGAGTACTCCTGATTCGCCAATACCGCCAGCCCGTAGGCGGGTACCTGTTCGAACTTCCAGCGGGGCTGCGCGATGTGGCCGATGAACACCCCTTGACCACGGCGCAGCGCGAGCTATCCGAAGAGGCAGGCTTAACTGCGGCGCGATGGGACGTCTTGATCGACTTCTTCAATTCGCCCGGGGGATCGACCGAGGCATTTCGCTGCTTTCTGGCGCGCGACCCAGCAGAGATTCCGGGGGGTCGGATGCGTTCGGCAGAGGCGGAGGAGGCACACCTTCCTGCCGTCTGGGTACCCATCGATGATGTCGTTGATCTGGTGCTGACTGGAAAGTTGCACAATCCCTCAACGGTGACCGGTGTACTCGCCTTAGTCGCAGCCCGGAACAAAGATTGGGCAACCTTGCAACCGGCGGAGTCAAACATGTGGCAACTACCGTCGTTGACTGACCCGGTGATCTAATGTGGGCGGGGCGGCAAACCGCCGAATGACCAGTGGGAGAGTCAATGAAGGTCGGAATACCGCGCGAGGTTAAGAATCACGAATACCGTGTGGCCATCACTCCGGCTGGCGTTGTTGAGTTGACCAAGCACGGCCACGACGTTTACGTAGAGACGTTGGCCGGGGTGGGCTCTTCCATTCCCGATGCAGAATACGTCGCAGCGGGCGCAATGATTTTGCCCGATGCTGATTCAGTCTGGGACGCAGGCGACTTGATTCTCAAGGTCAAGGAACCGATCCCAGAGGAATACCACCGCATGCGTCGCGGCCAATTGCTTTTCACCTACCTGCACCTTGCGGCCTCAAGAAGTTGCACTGATGCGCTGATTAATGCGGGAGTCACCGCCATTGCCTACGAGACCGTAGAGAATTCCGATGGTTCCCTGCCGCTGTTGGCCCCGATGTCGGAGGTCGCCGGTCGCATGGCACCTCAGGTGGGCGCCTACAGCCTGCAGCGAGCCAGTGGCGGCCGTGGGGTCCTCATGGGTGGGGTGTCGGGCGTCTACGCGGCTAAAGTCGTCGTTCTGGGGGCGGGTGTGTCGGGCATGAATGCGGCGGCGATTGCGCTGGGAATGCAAGCTGAGGTACTCCTGCTGGATCGTAATATTGCTCGCCTGCGATCGGCCGATGCGATCTACCAGGGTCATATGCAAACCGTTGCGTCCAACACCTATGAGGTGGAGCGTGCGGTGTTAGATGCTGATTTGGTGATCGGGGCGGTGCTCGTGGCAGGAGCAAAGGCCCCCGTTTTGGTCACCAATGAACTTGTGTCGCGGATGAAACCCGGAAGCGTGTTGGTGGATATTTCTATCGATCAGGGCGGGTGTTTTGAAGACTCTCGGCCGACCACGCATGCGGATCCCACGTTTTCCGTACACAACTCATTGTTTTATTGCGTGGCCAACATGCCTGGTGCGGTCCCGCACACTTCGACATATGCCCTCACTAACGTGACCCTTCCCTACGCGGTGGCACTGGCAGATCTCGGTTGGGTTGATGCCCTGCGTCAAGATCCATCGCTGCGCCCGGGGCTGAACACCCACGATGGACACATCACGTATGGGGCCGTCGCTGAGGCATTCGGTCTGCCATCGGTCGCCGTCGAGGATCTCCTGGCCTAGCGCCACTGAGCTGGTGTCCAAGGATCTAGCATCCGCGTCAGCCGACTATTTGGCTCACCTGTCCGTTGAGCGGGGATTATCGACAAACACCCTGCAGGCCTATGCCCGCGACCTTGGGCGCTACGTCGAATGGTGTGCGGCGCATGGATTGTTGTGGGTTGCTGAGGTCTCCCTAACCGAATTAGCCGACTTCACTGCTGACCTGACGCGTGGCGACGATGCTCATCGACCCTTGGGTGCGCCCTCAGTGGCGCGCACGGTCGTGGCTATTAGAGGTTTCTATCGATTTTGCACTCTGGAGGGTTGGACGCCGGATGATCCCACCCGCTCCTGGAAGCCGCCGGCCATCGCGCGTCGATTGCCGAAGGCATTGACGTACGACGAGATTGAACGGCTCATCGCGGCCGCCGGAGACCAACCTGAGCCACGAGGCATGCGAGATCTGGCCCTGGTGGAGTTTTTGTACGGCACGGGTGCGCGCATCGATGAGGTAGTCGGCCTAGACGTTGATGACCTAGATCTGGTCGAAAAGGTGGTCTTGGTGCGCGGTAAGGGAGATCGCCAGCGCCTCTTGCCGGTGGGCGGTCCGGCGTTAGTCGCGGTTTCGGCTTATCTGCAATCTGGGCGTCCGAATGTGAGCAAGGGCACGACACCTGCAGTCTTCTTGAATTTGCGCGGAGGCCGTCTCAGCCGTCAAAGCGCCTGGGCGGCCGTTTCGCAAGCTGCGCAGCGCAGCGAGATCGGACATGCGGTGTCTCCGCACACCCTCCGGCACAGTTTTGCCACGCACCTAGTCGAACGTGGTGCGGATGTCCGGGTCGTGCAAGAGCTGCTCGGCCACGCGTCGGTCACTACCACGCAGATCTACACGAAGGTGACTGTTGATTCATTGCGCGAGGTCTACGTGACCGCGCATCCACGTGCGCTCCAGGCTTGAGGGCCGAGGTCAGTTGGGCTCAGCGCCGAGGCTTCGTTGGCTGATCCGGAGCGTCAGCACACGAGCGTGACTCGAGTCTGGGATGATCCTGGGATGACCACGGCGGAATCAATAGGCCCCACGGGTCGGGTTCTGCCCGACTTTCCGACTCCGGAGCCGCTGACGGCCCACGGTCCGGCGCGTATCGTGGCGATGGTTAACCAAAAGGGTGGAGTGGGTAAGACCACCTCAACGGTGAGTTTGGGTGCCGCGCTGGCCGAATACGGTCGCCGAGTGCTCCTGGTCGATTTCGACCCGCAGGGTGCTTTGTCCGTAGCCCTGGGTATTCAGGCCCATTTGCTGGATCGTTCGGTCTACAACCTGCTGATGGACGATGACTGCGCGGCGAGCGATGTCATCGTGCAGACCTCTGTCCCCGGTCTTGACCTGGTGCCGAGCAATATTGACCTGTCCGCTGCTGAGGTGGCACTCGTGAATGAGGTGGCGCGTGAACAGGCGTTGGCCCGCGCCTTGGCACCGGTAGTGCCTGAATACGACTTCATCATCATCGACTGCCAGCCATCATTGGGTCTGCTGACGGTGAATGCCCTGACCGCGGCCGACGGTGTTGTCATTCCACTGGAGTGTGAGTATTTCGCGCTTCGTGGAGCGAAGTTGCTCATGGATACGATCGTCAAGGTGCGTTCGCGCCTGAACCCGCGTTTAGAGGTGATTGGAGTCCTCGGCACGATGTACGACGCGAGAACGTTGCACACGCGCGAGGTGCTCGCGCGGGTCGTCGATGCTTTCGGCGACGATGTTTTCCACACCGTCATCAGTCGGACGATCAAATTTCCTGATGCAACCGTCGCCGGTGAACCCATCACCACGTTCGCTTCAAGTAGTCCTGCGGCAGATGCATATCGGCAGCTTGCTCGCGAGTTCCTGTCCCGGTGAGTTCTACCCCGCTCGTGGACCCCGAAGTCACCGTCGTAGCCCCAGCGGATGCCGACAAGGGCTTCTCGGTTCGTCTTGCCGCTTTCGAGGGCCCTTTCGACCTTCTGTTGTCGCTGATTGCCAAGCACCGCCTCGAGGTCACCGAACTCGCACTCCATCAGGTCACCGATGACTTCATTGCCCACATTCGTGAGCAGGGGGCAACCTGGGATCTCGACGAGGCCACCGAATTTCTCGTCATCGCCGCGACACTGCTCGACCTGAAGGCGGCACGCTTGCTGCCCCGGGGTGAGGTGGAGGACGAAGAGGATCTGGCCCTTTTCGAGGCGCGCGATCTGCTGTTCGCTCGCCTACTGCAGTACCGAGCGTTTAAGCAGGTTTCGCAGGAGTTCGCCGAGCACATGGGCCGGGCGGCGCGCGAGGTGCCTCGCACCGTCGGTCTAGAACCGCATTTTGCTGCACTGCTGCCGGAGGTTCTACTCGGTTTGACCGCCGATGCGTTCGCACGAATGGCCGCCACTGCACTCACGCCACGCGAGGATCCGGGGGTAGGCATTGAACACCTGCACGTGCCCTTGGTTAGTGTGCGCGAGCAAGCGGCCATTGTGGTCAATCGGCTCCGTCGCGTGCGCACGACAACGTTCCGGGCACTGATTCACGACTGCGAAAACACTATGGTTGTGGTGGGTCGGTTTTTGGCAATCTTAGAGTTGTATCGCGAGCAGGCCGTGACATTCACTCAGGTCACCCCGCTGGGAGACTTGACCATTACCTGGACTGGCTCGGATTCTGATTCGTTCGACGTGGTGGACGAATACGTCGACCACGATGACAACGTGTCTGACACCACGCAAACCGGCGAGGCGAAACCGAAAGAGATTGATGAATGACTGAAACTGCGGCCGAAGATGCACAGAAATTGCCATGGGGCGGTGCGCCGTCCCTAGGGGCGGCCATTGAGGCCTTGATCCTGGTGGCGGTCGAACCCATGAGCGCAATCGATCTCGCTCAAGCAGTGGACGCGCCCGTGGCTGAAGTCGAGGGGACACTGGCAGCTCTATCCGGGGAGTATGAGCAGCAGGAACGCGGGTTTGCCTTACGTGAGGTTGCGGGTGGTTGGCGCTTTTACACCAGTCCGCAATGCGCCGATCTGTTGCAGGGCTGGGTGCTGGACGGGCAACAGGCTCGATTGACGCAGGCGGCGCTGGAGACACTAGCCGTGATTGCCTATCGCCAGCCGGTGACCCGGGCGCGGATAAGCGCGATCAGAGGTGTCAATGTCGATGGGGTGGTGCGCACCTTGATTAGCCGCGGTTTGATCACTGAGGCTGGTACTGATCCGTCCTCGCAGGCAATTTTGTATCAGACAACCGCATACTTTCTGGAGCGACTGGGTATCGCCAACCTCGAAGAACTTCCCGACATTTCCGCGTATCTGCCTGACCTGACCGAGCTTGATGACATCCTCGACTCTGTTTCGGCCGGCAATGACTAGAGATCGAGATAGTGATGCGTCAGAGTCAGGTATCCGGCTGCAAAAGGTTCTTGCCCAAGCGGGAATGGGCAGTCGGCGTGCCTGTGAAGTGCTGATTGGTGAGGGCCGAGTAGAGGTCGATGGCCATGTGGTTCGTGAGCAGGGAATGCGCGTTGATCCACAGACGGCGGTGGTGCGGGTGGATGGCGAGCGAGTGCCAACGGCCGCCGACACGATCGTTATCGCGTTGAATAAGCCGCGTGGAGTCTTGACCACGATGACTGATGACCTAGGTCGACCGTGCGTAGGGGACTATGTGGCGGATCGCACTGAGCGGCTTTTTCATGTGGGTCGCTTGGACGCTGACACCGAGGGCCTACTTCTGCTGACAAACGATGGTGTGTTGGCCCAACATTTGACTCACCCATCGCATGGCGTTGCCAAGACCTACCTGGCGACGATTCCAGGCCCGGTGGCCAGGGATGTCGGTCGACGGTTGAAGGCTGGCATCGAGATTGATGATCGCCTGACCAAGGTCGACGAGTTTTCGGTGGTGCAAGCCTTGCCGGGCAGCGCCCTGATTGAATTAACTATTCATGAGGGACGCAAACACGTCGTGCGACGATTGCTGGAGGCGGTTGGTCACCCTGTTGAGCGCTTGGTACGCACTCGGATTGGGCCGATCCACCTCGATCAGCAGCGACCGGGTCGGTCGCGGGTAATTACCGGTCCGAGTCTTCGTTCTCTTTACACCGAAGCCGGTCTATAGGTCCGGTCTATAGCTAAGGAAAGGATCGTGTCGTGGCAATGAGGGGCGTTCGTGGGGCGACCATGCTCGCGAAAGACAGTGCCGATGAGATGGCAGAGGCGGTCATCGAATTACTCACGCAAATAATGGCACGCAACGACATCGCGGCGACCGATTTCATCAGCATTCTGTTCACCGCGACTCCAGACTTATCCTCGGCGTTTCCTGCTGCCGCAGTTCGCACGATGCCACTGGTAGATGTGCCACTGATCTGTGCACAGGAAATTGACGTGGCCGGTGCTCCAGCGAGGGTGGTGCGACTCCTAGCCCATGTCGAGAGCGATCTGTCCAAAAACGAAATCTCGCACGTGTACCTGCGCGGCGCAGAAGTCCTGCGCCAGGACCTCACCCAGTGACTGCCACCGCAGCCTCGACTAGCGGCCTGGCTGATTCGTTGCCCGCTCGCGTACACATCGCGGGTGCGGGCCTGATCGGGGCATCGTTGGGATTGGCGTTAACGCGGGCTGGCATTGATGTCACCTTGACCGACATCAATCCTGCGCATGTTGACCATGCGGTATCGGTCGGTGCCGGGCGGGAGATCACCGATTCTGACGGTGACCCAGCCATCGTCGTCGCGGCTGTTCCGCCATCTGAGGTGGCAGGCACCCTGGCGCACGCAGGTAAGCGATGGCCGGATGCCACTCTCACCGACGTCGCATCGGTGAAGTCCGCACCGCTGCGAGAAGCTATCGAGGCCGGTATCCCCTCCGCAAAATTCATCGGTGGGCATCCGATGGCAGGACGCGAGGTGTCAGGGCCGACGGCTGCACATGTTGACCTTTTTGATGATCGTGTGTGGGTCTTGTGTCCGACACAGGACTGCGTCGAGTACCGGCTTGCCCAGCTCATGGCGATGGTCACGGCATGCGGGGCATTGCCCGTAGTGATGTCGCCTGAAGAACATGACCGGGCCGTGGCAGTGACCTCGCATCTACCTCAGGTCGTTGCGTCTTCGCTTGCCGGCGGGCTTCTGCACACCTCAGATGAAGCATTGCGCGTGTCTGGCCAGGGCCTGCGTGACATGACCCGCATCGCGGACTCAGACCCGCAACTATGGCGGTCGATCTTGGCGATGAATGGCACTGAGGTCGCCGCCGTACTTGAATTCCTGATTGCTGACCTATCGGCGGTACAGGTTGACCTTGCTCAAGGTCAAGGCGGAATGGCGACCATGGAAATGTTGCAGCGCGGCGTTCAAGGGCGAGCAAGGATTCCTGGAAAACATGGATTGCGCGCAAAGGACTACGCCACCGTCACCGTGCTCGTAAAAGATGAACCTGGTGAGTTGGCGAGACTTTTCGTGGCCGCAGGGACTCTGCGGGTGAACTTGGAAGACGTTCGTATTGAACATATTCTGGGCCGCCCTAGTGGGCTGATAGACCTTTTCGTTCAGCCGGCATTCGCCGACACACTCGCCGCGGGACTAAGGGAGCAGGCCTTTGACGTTCGTGGATGAAGTCGAACCGGCCGCAACTGATGCTTCCCAACAGCCGGTCGTGATCGCGATTGATGGACCTTCTGGATCCGGTAAGTCGAGCACCGCGAAGGAAGTAGCCGCAAGGTTGGGCGCGCTATACGTTGATACCGGAGCGATGTACCGGGCCGTGACCTGGTGGGTTCTCAACCAAGGAATCGACACCGGAAATGCCCAGGAAATTGGTGCGGCGTTGAGGCAACTAGGCGCTGATACGAAAGCCGGGGGTCCGGTTGAGTTATCGACCGACCCCAGCGATGTGACGGTGCGTATTGCGGGGAACGACGTGACCTTGGCGATCCGTGAGCCGTCGGTGGGTGCGGCTGTGAGTGCTGTTAGTTCCGTTGCGGAAGTCCGGGGGATTCTTGTTGCCCAGCAACGCGCATGTGTCCATGCGGCACAGGCAGCAGGTCAGGGCGTTGTCATGGAGGGCCGTGATATTGGCACCGTGGTGTTGCCAGATGCTGACGTGAAGATCTTCTTGACTGCCGATGTTGACGCTCGGGCACGACGTCGATCCGATGAGGACGCCATGCGCGGCACACCGGTTTCTGGTGATACGAAGACCTCGGTTGCTGCGACCCGCGATCATCTTGAGCACCGTGATCGCGTGGATTCCTCACGTGATAGTTCGCCATTGCGGCCGGCCGGGGATGCGGTGACGATTGATAGCACCCAGCTCACCCTTATGGAGGTTGTTGAGCGCGTGATCACGCTGGTTGATGCGACCATGGGGAGAAATAGCGATCTACCCGAGCGTGGGTGACGGTGAAATCTTCGGCCCATCTTCGAACGCTCCTGGGCCCCGTTCTGCGTGGCGCCTATGACGTGCGTGTGTCGGGCAGTCATTTGGTGCCGAAGACGGGGGGCGTGCTGATTGTGTCTGAGCGCACTGGGCTCCTAGACGCCGCAGTGTTGTCCACTTCGCTTGCTCGACCGGTCCAGGTGGCGGTGGAGTCCCGGATGGACTTTCGCAATGATGGGCAATGGGGTCCGCTCCTCGGGCGTATTGTGAAGCCCCCCGGTAGCGGATTGCGAGATGTCTTTCATCGCGCATTAGCGGCTGTCTACGCGGGCGACGCGGTCGGCGCCTTCCCGCTTGATCGGATTCGCCGGGAAAATGAAGCATCGCTGGGCTTTCTGAGTGCCTACGTCAGTGCCTGTTCGGGGGTTGTGGTGGTGCCCGTGGCAATGGCAGGCACGCATGGCACTCGCTCCACGGACCCACCCTCGTTTCGTGCTCGAATCCAGGTAACTGTTGGTGGGCCGGTCGCTCTAGCACCGGTGGTCGATTCCCGATCGCGAAGCCACATATTGGCCCGAGCCGAGCAGATCCGTCAGATGCTGGCTGATCATTGTGCTCAAGCGCGGCTGCGCATGGGCGGCTGAGGTCAGCCAAGGGCGGTGCGCGGCTGGTGGCGTCGGTCACCCACAATACGAGGGTGAAGACGCATCAGCGCGGGAGTCGTCGTGGGCACTGACGCAACCATGGACGGGAACGACAGAGATACCTCACCGGATGTCGATGACCTCACCGAGGTCGCGGCGGCAGCTCGCGCGGCGGCCGAATCTGAGTTCGGTGACCTGGACCAGATCTTGGACGATGAACGACCGGTGGATGAACTACTTCCCGCAGTGGCCGTGGTGGGTAGACCCAATGTGGGCAAGTCGACGTTGGTGAATCGCATTATTGGCCGGCGTGAAGCTGTCGTGGAAGACGTGCCGGGTGTGACGCGAGACAGGGTGAGTTATCCGGCTAGTTGGAATGGCCGCGATTTTCTGCTTGTCGATACCGGTGGCTGGCAACGCGATGCGCGCGGTATGGCAGCCCAGATTGCTGCCCAAGCGGAGCGAGCGGTCGCGACATCGGACGTTGTCCTCTTTGTCGTTGACGCGACGGTCGGGGCTCTTGATGAAGATGCCGCCGTGGTGTCGGTTTTGCGTCGCTCGGGGCTACCGGTGATCTTGGTAGCGAACAAGGTTGATGATCGACGCAGCGAGGCGGATGCGACCTCGCTGTGGTCCTTGGGGTTGGGCGAGCCGTATCCGGTTTCCGCGCTGCATGGTCGAGGCAGCGGTGACCTGCTCGACGCCGTGGTCGCAGCACTGCCCGAGGAAGGACACACCAGAGCCAAAGGCGGTGGTCCACGACGGATCGCGCTGCTCGGGCGGCCGAACGTCGGCAAGTCCTCATTGCTCAACAAGGTTGCTGAAGAAAACCGTGTTGTGGTCGATTCCGTGGCCGGTACCACTGTAGATCCCGTTGATGAGTTGATCGTTCTCGCCGACCGTGAGTGGTGGTTCGTTGATACCGCTGGGATTCGTCGTCGGGTGCGTGAAGCCACCGGCCATGAGTTTTACGCCTCTTTGCGAACTCGGGCAGCGCTGGAAAAGGCTGAGGTCGCGATCGTGGTCATTGACGCATCCGAGCCTGTCAGCGAACAGGATATTCGCATCCTGTCTTTAGTTGTTGAGACCGGTCGCGCTCTTGTACTCGCCTACAACAAGTGGGATCTCATGGATGAGGATCGTCGCCGGTACCTCGAGCGCGAGATCGATCGAGACCTGCATCAGGTGCGGTGGGCACCTCGGGTCAACGTCTCAGCGTTAACCGGCCGGCATATGGATCGTTTCGTGCCTGCACTAGATGAGGCTCTAGCAGGCTGGGAGACACGAATCCCGACCGCGCAACTCAATGGGTTTCTGGCTGAGATCGTTGCCGCTCACCCACATCCTGTTCGCGGTGGCCGTCAGCCACGCATCCTGTTCGGTACGCAGGTGAGCATCCGGCCACCGACGTTCGTTTTGTTCAGTACTGGCTTCCTTGAGGCCGGATATCGCAGATTTATCGAGCGCCGCCTGCGAGAGGACTTCGGCTTCGTCGGTAGCCCAATCCGGGTCAATGTGCGGGTACGAGAAAAGCGTCGAGGCGGGTGAGGTTGGGTGAGAAAGCCTTCAGCGATCGGTCATTAGCAATAGTTGGTGTGAGTGGACGTTGCCGGCTGCATGGATGAGCTCGACGCAGTTTTCTGGACCTGAGGCCATGACAGCCGCGTCGCCCTGACTTGCTTTGGCACACGGGTTTTGTCGAGTTGCATTCACGTGATTCGGATGCGCCCGGAACCGCAATCAGATCGGGTGCTGGATGTGGTGGGTTGAGGAGCGAGACACCCGTGTACAGTGCGCTGTGCACTTGATTCCCTCATGGATTCCAGTCGCGGGCTGTGGCGCAGCTTGGTAGCGCACTTGACTGGGGGTCAAGGGGTCGCAGGTTCAAATCCTGTCAGCCCGACGAGGGTTTTCCCACGTCAGAGACACAATGCCGGGGAACCCGGAGCGGGTCGGGTGGGGGCCTGTCACCCAATATGTCACCCAATCCGATCCGAACACGTGAACGGACACGTTGCGCCTGGACGTGCGAGAGGCCCGAACCTGAACCAGGGTTCGGGCCTCTCGACTGAGCAACCAGTGAAGCGAACAACAACATGCAGCCAGCCACAGCTACACCCCGATTCTAGGTGCCGTGCGGGGGTCTCGCATCAACCGTGGGCGGGTAGCGCGGGGTTCGGGATCGAGGCTCGAACCACGAGCCGTCACCATATATATGCGGTCGTGTTTTTTCGGTGGCAGGTTGGCCCCTCCCGCGCCGCCGGGTCCCTCTCTCCCCCCAGCAGATAGTGGACGAATCACCTAACGAGACGGGTGCAGCGGCGCGCACATCACCACGTCCGTGTGCGGCGTCGGTGAGTCGCCTCTGTCAGCGGTCCACGGGGACCGTGTCGCCGCAGTCGCTGTTGTCGATGCTGCCGTTCGGCATCGTCGTATTGCAGAACTCCGCGTCGGTCAGGTTCGCGTTGGTCAGGCTCGCGCCGTAAAGGTTCGCGCCGAACAGG
>Ga0129324_10000733_pt1 | contig 22716 bp, 18 predicted proteins | sample CPBDNA_7_FD_96879 | JGI IMG/M metagenome (GOLD analysis project Ga0129324, IMG submission 96879) | Freshwater to marine salinity gradient microbial communities from Chesapeake Bay, USA - CPBay_Spr_15_0.2_DNA | ecosystem: Environmental > Aquatic > Marine > Coastal | place: USA: Chesapeake Bay... | reverse complement strand
ACGCGGCTAAACGTTTAAGCTCCTCATCGTTGGATTGGCTTTCGAATTTGAACAAGGCCTCTTTGTGACCAAAGTTCAGGGCAATCAGGGCAAGCCCAGCCACACTGCTAATCACACCATATAGCGCGTAATCAGCGATCGACAAACGATTCGCCAAAAATAACAGCAAGGCGTAACTGATGCTCACATTCAACACCGCATACCCAAGGTAGACGGCATAGTGCTTATTGAGCGACATCAGGCTCACAACCTGAAAAAGCAGTGACAGCGCTTAAACAACACTCTCTTGATTGGCGCGTTTGCGCATCGCGCTGCTGATCAAAACATAAATAACGGCCAGTATACCCGTGAGTAAAACTACCAACACCAAAATCATCAGTTTGGAGCGCTTTACATTGAAATCGGTGCCTTCAATGGCCATCGAAACGGCAACAAATCCCTCGCCCGTAACCACAGGAGTTTGATCAAAAAGTAACCTCGCACGTTCAAGCGTTAAATCTTGCTTAATGTCACGCAGCTCTATCTCTAGGTCAAAAAGACCAGCCGCAAAAGCTTCGATATCCTCACGAGATTCAATCAAAGCAATTTCTTCTTCGATCGCCTCATACCCCCTTAGATAGAATGGCGTATCCATCTGAATATGCGCCACCATTGCGTTTTGACCACCAAATGTCTGAGCCTCGATCGTATTTCTTGCCACCCCAAGCGTACGCGCTAATTGTGCCTGCTCTTTCAAAAATGCGAGCCGATCGGAGGTGATGCGCTGATAATCTAAAATAATATTATCGATCTGTTGCTGAAGGTCTTCTGACTCAAATGAATCTCGAATCTCTCGCTCCCGGACTGCAGTCTCAAATCTCTCTTGCAACATGTTGCGCGCGCTACCTGATGCTGTCTCATGAATAAATCTAAGTGCATTTTTCCACACCGCTGCATCGTGGTATCCACCAACAAGCGACCAATTCTCTCGTACCGCACCACGCTCCGAGCCATCCTGGTTCGCAGGAGGTAAGAGCTCGATTGAATCTGCGTACTGAAGCACTGCCTCTTGATATTCCGCGTCTGAGTCGAAAGTTGCGCGATCAATCAGGCCAAAACGCTTCACGGCTTGCACCACAACATCGCCGTATCGTAACTCTTCTATAAATGTCTGTTGCAGTCGTGCCCTATCGACCTTAAAAAAACCAAGAGTATTGGATTCGCTATAGCGAGCGGCTTCTGCGGTCGCAACCGGGCGGATATCCGTGGTGGCGGTAAACTCGCTGGGAAGGTTCCACAAAACGCCAGCGGCACCGACCGCTGCTATGACTACCGCACCGATAATTTGCCACTTGCCATCCCATATCGTTTTGAACAAATCGACCAGATCGATTTCGTCGTCGTAGCGCGGCTGCATGTCTTCCATTGATCAAACTCTTTATGTCAAAAATTAGAGTTTAACCCATGCCGCGGCGAGGCGACACTCTGTTAAGTGAGATTTGGGGTTAGGACGTGGCAGATAAGCACCGCGTTGCTGGAGTATGAAGGGCTAGGTGGGAGGGGTGGAGGGATGCAGGGCGGGTGAGCTGTGAAGCATGAACTGTGAAGCATGAACTGTGAAGCATGAACTGTGAAGCATGAACTGTGAAGCATGAACTGTGAGGCATGAACTATGAGGCATGAACTATGAGGCATGAACTGTGAGGCATGAACTGTGGGGTGTGGGGTGTGGGGTGTGGGGTGCAAAACAAAAAAAGCCAAACCGGACACAGCAACAAAAACCACCAACAATCGGGCTTGTTAACTCTCGGTCTTTGGCGGGCTATCAATCAATCGTAGACTGGGTTCACCCATCACTTGTCGCGTGCTCCAATACCAATCCACAATATCGCTACTCGGCTGAAAACCTGATGGCGCTGCCATCATGACTGCACGCACGCCCTGAATATTACCGGTGGCAAGCTCAGCATCGAGTTCATCAAGCATCGCGAGCATGGCTGCCATCGACAAGCACTCTTCGTTGGCTCTCATTATGCGCGGATGCTCGGTGCCGCTTACCTCACCGCCAATCAGCAGCTCTTCGAACAACTTTTCGCCGGGGCGCAGCCCAGAAAACTCAATCGCAATGTCGCCATTTGGCTGATTCTCTGAGTACACCTGGCAGCCCATCAGATGGATCATCTTTTCGGCCAAATCGACAATCTTGACTGGTTGGCCCATGTCTAACACAAATACATCGCCCCCTTGCGCCATCGCACCGGCCTGAATCACCAACGAGGCGGCCTCTGGAATCGTCATGAAGTAGCGTGTGATGTCTGGGTGGGTCACTGTTACGGGGCCACCCGCTCTAATCTGGGTCTCGAATAGGGGCACCACCGATCCAGAAGAGCCTAGAACATTACCGAAGCGCACCATCGAGAACACAGTGCTCTTTGATGCTTCGGCAAAACCCTGAACCACCAGCTCGGCCAGGCGTTTGGATGCACCCATCACGTTGGTGGAACGAACCGCTTTATCGGTAGACACCAAAATAAAATGCGCGACTTGGTGCCGCTCCGCTGCTCGAGCTAGGTAGTACGTGCCACACACATTGTTCTTAACGCCCGCCTGCACGTTAAGCTCGACCAAAGGCACGTGCTTGTACGCCGCAGCATGATAAATGGTGTGTACTTGATGCGAAGACAACACGCTCTCTAATAATGGTTCGTCGAGCACCGAACCCAGCACCGGTATGATCTCGTGGCCGTGTTGTTTTAACTCGCGCTCTAAAGCATACAGGTTGTATTCGCTTTGCTCTAACAGAATCAGCTGACGTGGCGACGATTGAATAATTTGCCGGCACAGCTCCGAACCAATAGAGCCACCCGCGCCTGTCACCAACACGCATTTACCGCGTAGGCATTTATCCACCAAGGCCGGATTTGGCTCAACCTTGGGCCGGCCCAATAAATCTTCGATATTCACCGAGCGCATCTCATTAATCGAAATCGATCCGTCAATCAGCTCCGCACTGGCGGGAATAGTCAGCATCTCGACATGTAGTGCTTGAACCTTATTAAAGATCATTTGTTTCCGCTGCAACGACACGCTCGGTATGGCAAACAGCACCTTCAGGATTTTGTGTTTTTTAACCAGCTCTGGCAAAAACTCTGGCGCGAATACCTTCACACCCTGCACAGAACTGCCTTGCAACTCGTTGGAATCATCTACAAATACCACCGGCTCGTATTCATAGCCGTTTTGCAGGGCAAGGCAAAGCTGCCGCCCTGCGGATCCGGCACCATAAATTGCGACGGGAATGCGATTGCCACCGTGGCGTGATTGAATGAGCCCGCGCACAAATAAGCGCGAGCCCGCCACCAGAATTAAAACAAGCGCAAAGTAAATAAATGGCACCGAGCGGGGCAAGCCTGCTCGCAGCACAAAAGAGGCCACCAGTAACACCAAGGCAGATGCGGCCGCCCCCCACAGCACGGCAGACAGGGCTTTTACATCCAAAAATCGAATGACGGCACGATACAAGCCCAACCGCGCCCATACCAGCAACGATAAAATCACTACAACTGCAACAATGCCAGCGGATTGGGGCGTAAACCAGCGCAACGCATCGTCGCCAACGCGAACAAACAATGCACCGACAGATGCACACACGATGAACACCACATCGGTAAGCACAGTTATCAAGCGCTTATAAACACGCGGTATATCGAAAAAGGCATTAACTAAGTTCATCATGAAAACGACTGCCTGGTTACTTCACGCGCAATTGGGTTCAGTCTCACAACCAGCACCGAACAATAAAGCCCAAAACCAATGTTAAAGCGATGCGTGGCTCATTAATGGGTAATAAAGTATCATAAATCACCTACTCCAGACAGCAGCGATACATGACAGTTTTGCAACCTTATCGGTTTAAGCACATTGGCAGTTTCTGCCTAATCTTTGCCTTAGCGGTCTTCAGGCCCGCTGCCATTTGGACCGAGATTCTAGTATCAACCGCACCACTCGCGGTGCTGGCAGCATGGCTTTTGCTGCTCTTTAAAATCTATACCACCATCGGATACATCGAATTCTTCACACGGCACCGTATAATGATCGCTCTCATCACGGCATACTTTCTGCTGTGCGGTGCCTCGCTGGTTGCAAACCACCACCGCTACCCCGACATAGCCGCCTTCGTGCGTTGGGGGCTGACTTTTCCAATCATTCAAAGCGCGCTGATTGCGTGCGGGTTCTTATTCACGCTGCCGCAAAACGAGAAAGGCCTTTCACTAACCCGCCTGCCTGGCAGTGGTTTGGTGGTATTGGCTATAGCGACTGTAATTCCGGCTATGACTTTTTGGCAGATCGTAGATAACGAGAGTGCGTATGAGTTTTATCAGTATACGGTTGCAGGTGATATCCGTGCATCTGGTAACAGGCGAAGCATCTTTGCCATCAGTACAGACTTAGGCGCAGCCTCCGCCATTCTGTCGCTATGCGCGCTTTTACTCGGCATCTATCTTGTAAGAACAAGACAGTGGGTTTGGGCAAGCGCTGCGCTCGCTGTATTTGCCCTAAATGCCGCCAGCGGCACCATGAGTGGCAGCCGAGGATTTTTTTTAAGTATTTGGATTGGCATTTTACTGCTCACAGCACAGTGGCTGATTCATCATCGCAGGCTTTTGGTGCTATCCCTCATCCCGATGCTCCTTACCGGCATTATGGCTTTGCAGTTTGCACCAGCACATGTCAATGCAAAACTCGCCAAGTTTGCGCCTTTTTTAGAAAGCCTGCACCGGGGCACCCCTATTAATGCCAGCGATCTAGCACTTAATTTATCGGCCAGCGCACTGGGCGATCGAGCCAATCTTTGGCAGCGCGCGATCGAGCAAATCGCAGAGCATCCCTCGCTTGGCATCAGCAACGGTGGCTATCGGTTACTCAACCAATCACTAGGTGAAACGCCCGTTAATAATGTGCATAACGCATTTTTACAGCTTGGCGTAGATGCGGGCTTGGGTGGACTTCTGATAGGAATAGTGGCGATTATCGTATTGATTCGGCGTGCCCTTGGCAGTGCTCAGCTCCCACTGCTCGCAGCCGTTCTCGCTGGCTTGTTAGTCGATAACTTTGCTGATCACAGCCTGAGTTGGATCGCGCTCACCACATTTACGCTAGCGAACTGCGCAGTGCGGATCTCGCCGCTGCAAACGAGTAACGCGCGAGCAAAGCAAATTCTGGTGGGGCTAGTGGTTGTTTCAGTGGTAATGGGGTTGGGGATTTTTGCGCGGTATCAGGGAACCTAGGGCAATACTCTACGCCTGTGACCTCTCGAAAACCGACACCGCAACACTTGCCATTGTTGCCATCTCGCCCTCGCTCAATGTCGGATGCACCAAAAACATCAAAGATGTTTCGCCTAACTCTTTAGCGATTGGCAGACCCTGTGCCGGCCTCAAGCCGTTGTCATCAAAGGCCCTCTCTAAATATACCTCAGAACAAGAGCCTTGAAAGCAAGGTACACCGCCCGTCGCAATTTCTGCAATAATTCGATCTCTATCCCAGCCGATTGCTAAAGAATCGGACTGAACAAATGCATAGTATTTATAGTATGCATGTACACACCCTTGATCACATCTAGTGCCAACCATTGCAGGGCAGGAGTTACACCGGAGCGAATGCACTCTCAGAAGCTTTCCCTCACCCACAAATTCAGAAAATGCTGCAGTTAGAATATCTGCGTTACGTTTGCGTAATCGCGTCCATTCGGGCATCCGAGTCAATTGAATGCGACCAATCACCGCTTGCATTTCCGTCATTCGCCAATTGGTACCAAAACTCTCGTGCAACCATCTAAAGCCCGGCGGGTGCTCACGCTCATATACCGCTTCATAACTCTTACCGTGGTCTTTAAACGCCCACATTTGACGCCACAAAGCTTCATCGTTGGTGGTGACCATGCCGCCCTCACCACCGGTGGTCATAATCTTGTCTTGGCAAAAAGACCAGGCACTGATGTGACCAATAGATCCTACCGACTTACCCTTGTAATGCGCACCGTGCGCCTGCGCGCAATCCTCAATCACGAAAAAACTCTCGCGTTCAGCCAGAGTCATGATGGGGTCCATATCGCATGGCCAGCCGGCCAGGTGAACACAAATTACCGCTTTGGTACGGGGTGAGCACACCGCTTCGATGCTTGCAGCTGTGATGTTGCCGGTCTCGCCATCTACATCGGCAAATACCGGTGTGGCACCCGCATTCACAACACAAGAGATTGACGCGATAAAACTGCGGGGTGTTACAACAACTTCATCGCCCGGCCCCACGCCCAGGGCCTGCAGCGCCAGGTCCAAAGCCACCGTCCCGTTCATGAGAGCGATAGCATAACGCGAGCCACACCAGTCTGCAAACTCGCGCTCAAACTCACGGCATTCTGTTCCAGTCCAGTAATTGACCTTATTAGATAGAAGCACCTGCCGAACAGCGTCTGCTTCTGCCGCTGTGAATAATGGCCAAGGCGCATAGGAAGTATTTATCATCTTTATTACTCGCCCATAATCCGCGCCGGGTTGCCTGTAACCGTGACTCCGGCAGGGACGCTTTTCGTCACAACTGCCCCCATCCCCACAACGGCTCCTTTACCAATAACCAATGGCTGGCCAGGCTTGCCCTGTTTGATGATCGCACCCGTGCCGATATAGGCATGGTCTTCCACCACAACATTACCGTTACATTTAACGCCAGGGGCAAAAGTAACGAAATCGCCAATTAAACAATCGTGCGCAATATAACTATACAAGTTGGCATGAAAGTGCCTCCCGATTCTAATATTACTGGTCAGAGTCACAAATGGACACAAAATAGCGCCTTCCCCAATTTGGACATCATCTAACTGGATTACATTAGAGGCTCGTATCTCTGAGAACCCAACCCCGTCGGCCTCGCACCGCTTGGCTAACCTTTCGCGCACAGTACCATCGGCGATTGCAATATTTATATGGCGGCTGCTCGCGGGGCGAGCAATCCAGTCGAAGTAAGTGAGAACCAACTCGTTATTGCAGCTAGCAGAAGTTGGGTTGTCGTCTACAAATACGAGTTCATATGGCTCACTGCTCGCAGACCATGCGCGAGAGGCGAGAGACATAACCTCTCTCCCAAAACCGCTCTGGCCAAAAATAGCAACTTGCTTCACTTTTGGCTAGCCTCCGGTCTGTTACCAGTGAATCTCGGCATGGTTGGCTCCCCATGTGCACTGATTCCGGTCCTGACCAACACCTTCCAAATGGTTAAAATTAAAATTTTTATATCTAACCTAAATGACTGATTATCTACATACCAGACATCTAATAGGAATTTATCTTCCCAAGAAATAGCATTTCGACCATTCACCTGCGCCCAACCCGTGATACCCGGGCGCGCTTCATGCCGACGTGCCTGTTCCTTTGAGTATAGCGGAAGGTATTCCATCAGCAGTGGGCGCGGACCAACGAGACTCATTTCGCCCTTGAACACGTTCCAAAGCTCTGGCAACTCATCGAGAGAGCTGGAGCGCAAAAAGCGACCGAAAGCCGTTAGGCGCTCGGCGTCAGGCAAGAGCGCGCCATGATCATCGCGGGCGTTAGTCATGGTACGGAACTTGATCATTTGAAATGGCTTACCGTACAAGCCAGGGCGGGTTTGCTTAAAGAATACTGGTGCGCCCAACTTGAGACGGACGAGCATACTCGTCGCTATTAGTAATGGCAATAGTAAGGGGAGGCTCAGTAGAATTGGAGAGACATCGAATATGCGTTTCATACCAAACCTTGTCAAAGATTGAGCCATTTCTTGGCAAGAACAGCTTTTCATATAGCCGGGTCGCCTAATCATCTGTCATACCTGAGACATAATCACAAACCACTCGTATACTGCCATGAGAATTATATTGTGAAGTTAGAAGATACGTTGGGGCAATTATGCTCAGACCTTAAACAACTCCCGATACCACTCAACAAAGTTATCAATCCCCTGCTGCACCGGCGTGGCAGGTTGATAGCCAAGATCCTCGACAAGACAGCAACATCGGCATATGTTGCCGGCACATCACCGGCCTGCAAAGGCAACAGTTCCTTTTGAATGGTTTTGCCCAAAGCTTTCTCAATAGCCTCAATAAAGTCCATCAACTTCACCGGATTATTGTTACCGATGTTATAAATTTTGTAAGGCGCCGATGAACTACCGGGGTTGGGCGACGAACCCAACCACTGCGCATCCGGTGACGCCGGATGATCAATGACACGCACAACACCTTCAACAATGTCATCAATGTAGGTGAAATCGCGCAGCATTTCCCCGTGATTAAACACCTTGATAGGCTCACCGGCCAACGCGGCCTTGGTGAACAAAAACAACGCCATGTCGGGGCGCCCCCACGGCCCATACACCGTAAAAAAGCGCAGCCCGGTGGTACCGATTCCAAACAAATGTGAATAGGTATGCGCCATCAGCTCATTGGACTTTTTACTGGCGGCATACAAACTGATGGGGTGATCAACATTGTCAGTGGTGGCAAATGGCAATGATTCATTCAGGCCGTAAACGGACGAACTCGACGCATACGACAGGTTTTTTACGCCATAATGACGACAGGCTTCCAGAATATTCAGAAAACCAACAATATTGGAATCTATATAGGCTTGCGGGTTGGTCAGTGAATAACGTACGCCGGCCTGCGCAGCGAGATTACAAACCGCATCAAACTGTTCAGTTTCAAACAAGCGATCGATACCTGCCTTGTATTCAAGGTTCATTTTAATAAACCGGTAGTTGGGGTGCCGTTCAGACTGTGTCAACAGACCATACACAATTGCGGACTTCTCAACGCCCACACGCGCTAATCTCCCGTATTTGACACTGATATCGTAATAATCATTGATACAGTCCAGCCCCACAACATCGTCACCACGTGCCAGTAAACGCAGCACCAGATGCGACCCAATAAAACCTGCAGTACCTGTCACCAGAATCTTCATAAGCTGCCATCACTGTCTGGCAATATTGACTTAATGTCGTACACCACTTGAGTCGATGTTGGGCACAAAGGCATACCAACAAACTGATGGTGGGCAACAGCCAGCACCACAGCGTCATAGTCGCAGATTATCGGCTCCTTGCCGGCGGGCAACATGGCAACGCCGTACTCCTCAAACACTTCAGCGGCATCGGCCCATGGGTCAAAAATATCCAGCACACAACCAAAATCATTTAATTCATTAACCACATCAATCACACGCGAATTACGAATATCCGGGCAGTTCTCTTTAAAAGTGAAACCGAGCACCAGCACACGTGAACCTTCAATCTTTTTACCCTTGCGGATCATCAGTTTGATGACCTGATTGGCCACATAAATGCCCATGTTATCGTTAAGACGGCGGCCGGCCAAAATGATCTCGGGGTTATAACCCAACTCCTGCGCCTTCTGCGTCAGGTAATACGGATCTACGCCTATACAGTGACCACCGACCAGACCGGGTTTCAACGGCAGGAAGTTCCACTTGGTGGCTGCCGCTTCCAGCACATCTTTCGTGCGAATGCCCATACGATTAAAAATCATCGACAACTCATTCACAAAAGCGATGTTGACATCACGCTGCGCATTCTCGATCACCTTGGCTGCCTCTGCCACTTTGATTGAAGGCGCCAGGTGAGTGCCGGCTGTAATAATACTAGCGTACAAAGCATTTACTCGCTGGCCAATATCGGGCGTTGAGCCTGACGTCACTTTTTTAATCTGGGTGACAGTATGGGTCTTGTCACCCGGGTTGATACGCTCGGGGGAATAACCACAGAAGAAATCCACATTAAACATCAGACCAGACAGCTTCTCCAGTACCGGCACACAATCTTCCTCAGTAGCTCCGGGATAAACCGTGGATTCATAAATAACAATATCGCCCTTCTTCAGAACCTTGCCAACGGTTTCAGACGCACCCAGCAAAGGGCGCATATCGGGACGATTGTACTTATCGACGGGTGTCGGCACGGTGACAATGTAAATATTACAGTCTGCTATATCTGCCAATACAGTAGAAAACTTCAGACCCTGTTCAGTGCACACAGCAACAAGATCATCTTCATCAACTTCCAGAGTTCGGTCATGACCAAGGGTCAACTCATCAACACGGCGTGTTGAGATGTCAAAACCAATGGTGCGATATTTACGCGCGAATTCTACGCAGAGCGGAAGGCCGACGTAGCCTAGACCGATGATGGCGAGTTTAAAGTTTTCCATATTAATTCCTTTGCAAAGCCAGATTTAAGAATACTCATCAGCATTACAGTGAATACTTGATCATTCAGGCTTTTGAGAAAATTGGTCGCTGCCCTTCGGTAAGCATGGCAAGCAACTCACTGGGGGGTATTGGCAATCCTTCAAAATATTTTATTATCACCAGTTTGCGATTGATGATACTGGCAGCTGTCAGATAAATAATTAGAAGATAAAATTTTAACGGGCGATACTGTGCGTACTATACTTCAAGGTCACCTTTAAACGGCGTGATTACCTCATCATGAAACCGAATCGGATCAGCAATTGTCGCCGCTGAACTTGGCTTGATAGCGATAATAGGTTTCGTAGCTGGCAAACGCCTGACACGCAGGCCGATACTCACGCCTCGACCCTTGACTGACCTTAAAGCCATCTCCCTTCGATGAGATGGGTTTAACACTTTTTTCGAGCGCCTCCATCACGATCTGGGCTTTACATTTCTCCTCAGCATACATGCGTTTCAGTCGAGCATCCTCCTGCTCAACCTGTTTCATGCGATTCATCATTGCCGTGTCGCCCTCTGTCAGGATAGATGTCGTGTCCATGTCCCAGTACTTGGCCCGCCACTTGCAAAAACTGGCGCTGCTCATGCCATATTTTCGGCACAGCTCCGGGACTCGCGAACCAGCCTCGGCTTCCTTAAGCAACTTAAATATATGACTTTCGTTAACTCTTTTGCTCTTCATCGCAGAATTTCCTCCGTCATGGCAAATTCCACCCTCAACCGCGATTATTTTCAGGGGGAATTACAGTTACATATCCGCCAACATAGATAGACCGAATGGCGTCGATCAAGACCTCATGTGAATTTGTAATCATTCCGGAGCCTTTTTCTTTGCTGTTTGCTCAAGCCAATCGACGAATTTATTGGACAGTTGCTCACGATCAAATTCTCGCCTTGCCAATCTCTGTGCGTTGCCAGCCATGGCTTTTATCTCATCCCTATGATCTGCGGCATACTGGAGCGCATTTGCAAACTCAATAGGATCATCTGGTGCAACCGCAAAACCACAATTCTCAGTCTTAATAATTTCTTCCAGCCAGCCAGGATAGTTGTTAAGCACCGGCACCCCGGCTGCTATGTAATCAAAAAATTTGTTAGGGGAAGTACCGTAATAGAATGCAGGAACATTAGCCAAAATTTGCAAGCCCAAGTCTGTTGACTTCATTAATCCTGAAAGACGACTTTTATTGACCGGTTCATTAAAAACTACGTTATCAAGTCCATACTGATCAGCCTTTGCGATCAGTTGAGGCCTCAGTTTGCCCGAACCAATCAGCAACAGTTTAATGTCATTTCTGCCTCGTTTCTTTAATTCCAACGCTGCGTCAAGAACAGCGTGCAATCCGTTGGCTATTCCGTGGGTCCCCGCATACACAGCCATCAAGTCTTCTTCTTTGATACCTGCAGGGCGCCAAGGCATCTCATCAGCGCCAAAAATATCCAGATCGCAACCATTGGGTATCATGACTATCTTGTCCTTCGCGACGCCTCTCTTGTGTATACCTTCAACAATGCCAGGTGACAATCCTATCAGCCGGTCAGCCGAGCGATAGCTTACCCATTCCAGCACGCCCATTGCCCAAAGCATCACCGGGTTGGTAATCACACCCATGGCCTTAGGTAGTTCCGGCCAAAGATCGCGCACCTCAAAAACAAAGGGTTTAGATCTAAACCACCTGGCAAAAATACCAGGCATCCCTGCAGTTAATGGCGTGGTTGTCGCAAACACAATATCGCAGGGCTCAGTGAGTGCGATTTTTATGCTGCGCAGTGCAAATCCAAGAAACAACCTTACTCTTCTTGCGAATCCATCACTGTTCGAATATCTCAAGTCCAGCTCGACGACATCAATACCGTCAACCATGCCTCTACGAGTGTCCTTGGTAAAGTCTCCTGTTAAGCCCGTGGTGCCGCCAACGGCACTGCCGCAGACCATAATGACGCTGTGGCCACGCATAATCAGTTTTCGAGCCATTGCATAAGACCTGATTGCGCCAGCACCATGAGGGGTCACAAAGTGTTGGTGGAAGTACAAAACTCTCAATCTAACCCCCACTCAACAACACTCACTAGCTCACCCGCCTGCGCGATTTCAATTTCTAACACAGGTAATTCGGACTTTTTAAAATAGTACAAAGATTCCCAACCTTGGCAGATTTCGATTCTAACAATAGAAACGCTTGAACTCACACGGATCGCCAGCTTTTCACAACTGATTGTTTGCTTATCCCGATCTAGAACCCAGTGGCCGGGTTTAAGACGCCAGCGTAGTACAGCCTTATTTTCAAAGCCTGAAACAGTATCTTTTATGATCAGTCCACCCGTACCCAGTTCCACTTGTCTTATGTGACTGTGCTCTTGGGCATCAATATAAGCCGCAGCAAAGGTCTGTACACTCCCTATGGTGTGAATATCGTGTACGTCGCTAGCTTGCAGCCAGTTACTGTACAAAAATCGCCCAATCTTTGGCATCTGGTCAGAATCATCAAACTGCACCGTATTATGAGCACGCGAGCTTGGAAAGTAATTCTGCCACTCTTCATCTGCGTTATAACTATAGGTGCCTGCGTCTCGCAGCCAGTTCTGTTCTTCGATCCACAAATCAACGTGGAGCGCATCACACTGACCAGGTCGAAACTTGAATTTTGGGAATCGAAAAAAAACAACAACTCCATCATTGCGCAGAATTGTATAGCCGCCATCCGGGTACTGCCTGCTATTTAGCTGTTCGGCATGACCAATGGGCCTTGCGACGTCCAACCAATACAATGGCTGATCCCAACTTCCTTTGCCTGCAAAAGCTTGAGCATTCAGAAACAAAACCGATGCCAGTTGTACCGAAGGCCTGTAATCCCGGTAGTCTGTATCAGTTAGCGGCAATAAACGGGCGCCATCATTTGCACCTAGATTTGGTCCATCACCATTTATGGGATTAATAAAGGCTGCCAGCCAACGGGTCGCCTCGCCACAGCGCTTGTAAAGCAATGGATTGAACTTTTCGAGATTAAATCTTCGTCTGCAAATCTCGACCAGAGAAAAGGAATCCAGCATCAACCTGTGATAATTAAGCGAATGTTGACTAAAACTTCCGTCCTCTGAGATCAATCTGGCAGCTCGATTTTCGAGATACTTTCGACCCAATTCCATCCATCGTTTGCCCGACTCTTCTCCATTTTTGTGTAAAAAACTGCCACCGATAAAGAGCGCAGAAGCTTCAGATGTTCCATGATTATTGTCTTGTGCAATAGCATATTGCAGGGTGGGGGCTATCCGCTGCAAATGGAGGCGGATCAACTCAAGCATTCCTTTTGTTGGCGTAAACTCCTGACGTGTTATCAATAACGCTGCCGTTAAATGCATGACACGAATTGAGGCTTCCTGGCCACATTTCCAATTCGTACCTTTGTATGGCGGGTTATTCCTGCACCAATCTGTCAGCCAAGACTCAAGCCGATCATATGCCTTTACATTACCGATGATCTGCTGCTGTACACAGGCCAATACCCAATCAAAACGCGATGTTTCCCAGACGGTTTTTATGTCACCAATAGTCCAATCAAAATCAGAAATCTTCCACCAATCACGCCCCGGATCTTTTATTTTTTGCCCGGAAAGACAATTTATATGCCAATCGGGTGGCGAATCGACTAGCGTATCCAACGCAATACCAAAAGCTTCGCTGTATTCGAACCAACCACGCCTTCCAACAAGCAAGGGGTTATCTGACGGTCTAGCGGGCAAAAAAAAAGGGCCTGTTGGCAGTGACGCGTTGAGCCGTCTGACCGGATTAAGTCCGCTCAGTACAGACAAACGGTAAAAAATGACACGAATAATGTTTGGCAAACCTAAACGCCATGCAGTTATTGCTTTTGACGCCCACAAACTCATTGTTGCCGCAACTGCGTAGCTGCCTCAATACTGACACGAGCAACCTCAAAGATTTCATCAACAGGAATTGGCGAAGGACTGCCTGATATAATCGCGCTCACAAACGCCGCAGCACAAGCTTTATGTCCCTTGTCTTGCCTCCAAAGATTCATTCGTTTAAAGCCAGGCCAGCTATACCCCTTCAGCTTTCTGAAGTTATCCAATTGCAATATACGGCCAGCAACAAACACCTCGATACGCTCCTTTGGAAAAGATGAAGAGCCATTTGCCAGGTAATGAATGCTGCCAAAAGAACCGTCTGAAAACCCTAACGTAATAGTTGCCTTATCCTCCGTAACAGCGACTGAATGATTGTCGCCCATACGCTGAGCTTCTACAGATACGATCTCTGCTCCGGCCAAATACCGCATCAAATCAATAAAATGGCAAGCCTCACCAATAATTCTTCCACCACCTGACAACGCATCCTGTGTCCAATGATCACTCGGAATCATGCCTGCATTCACAGTCATGATGAATGACTTTGGATCGCTTGCAGATGACAACAAGGATTTCATTTTCTGAACTTGAGGTGAAAATCGTCGATTAAAGCCGACCATCAGGTGACACTCTGTCTGTTCAGCTAAGTTAGAAAAAGCTGCACGCACGTCATTGAGTTCTTCAAAAGAAATCGCGAGAGGCTTTTCAACAAAAACATGTTTACCTGCGTTCAGTGCAGAAACAACAAAATGCGCATGTGAGTTGTGGCGAGTAGCGATAACTATGGTGTTAATGGCAGGATTGGTCACCATACCTTCTGCATCGGTGGTAGCCTCAAGAAAACCTGATGCACGACCATGAACAATCCCGTTTACGCCACCCGATGTAGCAATGGTGTGTAATTGAGCACCTGTGCTCTTAAGCGCTGGAATCAACATTCTGGACGCATAGTTACCTGCGCCGATAAGTCCCAACACGGGTGTACAACCAACTCTTGGCTTCGGGGGCAGAAGTTTTGCAGGCGCATTCAAGGTCACCGAACTCAGGTGTCGATTTTCGGTATCATTGCTGTACTCAAGTAAAATTCCCAGTGCAGACTTATCAGCCGATAACAATTGATAGGCTTCCGCGGCATTTTCGAATTTGAATCTGTGAGTCATGAGCGGCTTTACGTCTATCTGGCCGCCCGCCATCATATCGAGGACAGCTTCAAAATTTCGCTGCTCTGTCCATCTTACATAACCAACAGGGTAATCATGCCCTCCCTCCTCGTACGCAGGGTCATACCGGCCAGGTCCATACGAGCACGAAACCTGAAAACTTAATTCCTTTTCATAAAAATCAGCACGATTCAAGTCAAGACCCGTTACACCGACGAGGACAATCCTGCCACGCTTTCTGCTCATGCGTGCGGCTTGTGTTACAGGATCACTTGACTGGGTGGACGCTGTAATTATGACCCCATCAATGCCAACGCCACGGCTGAATGCCATTCCCGCCGCCACGGGATCTTCCCCGCTTGCAGGATTACAGGTCTGCGCACCAAAAAATCTGGCTAATGCCAATTTCGATTCATCAAAATCGATCGCAAGCACACGGCAGCCATGGGCACGAAGTAATTGCACGGTCAGCAACCCAATCAGGCCTGCACCGGTTACAACAAAACATTCACCCAATGTGGGCTGTGCCAATCGGATTCCCTGTAACCCAATGCTGGCCACAACGGAAAAAGCAGCTTCGTCGTCGCTTACCTGATCAGGTATGAGCGCACACAGATTACGAGATACGCGCACTACATCAGCGTGCGGTCCATTCGACAGAACACGGGAGCCAATTTTTATAGACTCCACTCCCGCGCCAACTTCTTTGACTCGACCAACATTGCTATAACCCAATTGCAATGGCTGACCAAGCTTTGATCGAACCGCATCAAAGGTAGCAAGCAAACCCTCTGTTTGCACTTTATCCAAGACCATTCTGACTTTTTCTGGTTGCTGACGCGCTTTGTCAATATAAGACGCTCGGCCAAAATCAACCAACATTCGCTCTGTGCCTGCCGACATTAGCGTGACCGAAGTGTCAATCAACAATGATCCAGGTGAAACACGAGGGGTTGGCGCAACTACAACTTCCGTTAATCCAGTAGAAAGACTTTGTAAAACTTGCTTCATATCGACGCCATGCTTAGTGTGTATTCAATAGCCTTGCCAGTTCAAAGACTATACGATCGCCGGCATGCCCATCCCACATTTCCGGGATTGTGCCCTTCTTCCATTGGCTCGCAAAAAGACGATCCAACGCGGGGGCAAGCTTGGTGGGATCAGTGCCAATCAACTCATTTGTGCCTACCGTGACAGTTTCGGGGCGCTCTGTTGTATCGCGTAACGTCAGGCAAGGCACTCCCATCACAGTTGCTTCCTCGGTGATTCCTCCTGAATCGGTGATCACTGCCTTCGCATGTTTAACCAGATAATTAAACTCGAGGTATCCCAAAGGCTCTACCAATTTCAAATTCGCTGGCAGACCAACTGAGGCTCTGATTACCTTGGCGGTACGAGGATGAACCGGGAATACCACAGGGAGACCGCGCGTCCCTTTTATAATAGCCTGAAGCATAGCGTCAAAGTTCATTGATCTATCCACATTAGCCGGCCTGTGCATGGTCACTACGAAATATGACCCAGTGTTCAAACCCATGGTATGCCAAAAATCTGGAGCACGAAGCTTCTGCATATTCTGTAGCAAAGTATCAATCATGGTGTTTCCAACGAAAAAAATCCTTTCGTCGCTGACTCCTGATCGTCTCAAATTTTGATTGGCAACTTCACTGGTTGTGAAAAACCAGTTGGTAATAGAGTCCGTCACCATGCGATTAATTTCTTCAGGCATTGTCCAGTCACCTGAGCGGATTCCGCCTTCGACATGAGCTACTGGAATGCACAATTTCTGCGCAGCAATAGCTGCAGACATCGTCGATGTTACATCCCCTACTACAAGGCATAATGCACAGGGATGATCTAACAACAATTTCTCGTACCGAACCATAATCGCAGCAGTCTGTTCAGCCTGCGTCCCAGACCCCACTTCCAGATTTACATCCGGTGCTGGAATACGAAGTTGTTCAAAAAAACTGCCGGACATTTTTTGATCATAGTGTTGCCCGGTATGTACCAACCGGAATCGTAATTTGCCACCGGCCTGCTTATGATTCTCGAGTGCGCCGATGATAGCAGCGATCTTCATAAAGTTAGGCCGTGCACCAGCAATGAGATCTATGAGTATCATGTAATTCGCCTGCCACACCATTTTATAGCTGTTTGATTCTCCGGGTTTACTGGAAGCTCTGCTGGCACACTTTTTTGTACCAGCCTGCCTTGTCGAGCACCCGCACAATATGCACGTGACGCTGGAATGTCAGCGATCTCACTGGTGCCGACGCTAATGGATTGAAGTATTTGTTTCATAATGACCTCAAGTTATCGCTTAACAATTCTAAATCCATCCACGCCAGCGATACACGGCGATACCGATCCACTCGTGCACGGCCGAGGTGCTTCGCTGGAGTGCTTGGGCACTGGGCATCCAGGAAAGTAACGCAGTTGCTCCATCACCCACTTCAAAGTCGGTTGCTACAGACACAAAATTTACGCCAGTGGCGCGAAACAAGGCCTCTGAGCGGGGAATATGCAATGCAGAAGTGATCAGCAACGCACTTGTGAAGCCCCTTTCCTGCATCAACTCTGCACTATAAATCCCATTCTCATAGGTGCTCCTGCTGTGCTCTTCCAGCACCATGGCTTCTAGCGGAACGCCCAGATCGGCCAGAAACAGCGCCATGGTCTGGGCCTGTGAGGGCCAGTCTGGCTGCCAGTCATTGCGCCCACCCGAGAGCATAACCATAGGTGCCTTGCCTGCATGGTAGAGCCGTGCCGCATGCCAGACGCGATCCGCTGCTGCACTCAGATCGGCATATGGATAGTCAGACCGTGGCGGCCGCATCACGCCACCAAAGACCAAAATTACATCTGCACGCGGCACCAGATCGAGGGCCAGTTTCACTGCCTTGCCTTCTAAGGTACGCGACACCGCATCCGCCACCGGAGGCAAAGACCAAAGCGTCAGCCAAACCAGCGACGATGTCACGACTGCGAATCCAAATTTTCGATATCTCAAAGCGCATAACAACAACCCTAAAAAACCGAGTAATAAAGATAAGCCAAGCGGATACAATAGCAAACTCAGAAGTTTATCTACGAACATAATTAATCTATCTCAAAATCGAACACTCGCAGGGCACCTACTTGCACGCCTCAATCAGCATGGCTAGTCCAGCACCGGGAAGAAAGCGCCGAATGAACCAGCGCGGCCAAAACCTTTTTGCCAAAGTCAATGCGACACCCCTATGCCTCTGCCCAACATCGGATTCAAGCAGATCGCCATGCGCAAGAGGCGTAGTGATTTTTACTGCCGAGAACGAATCAAACAACCGCAGCGCTTCAGTTCTGGAATAGGCTTTTGTTCCTGGGCTTTCCAGATGCTCAGCATAAACACTGCGCAAGCTGCGCCACGGGCGACCGGCAAACAGTGCATAACGCAGCCAAAGCATCGCACCGATCATACTCCATTTATGATAGATCATTATCTTTGACATCCCCCCCGGCCTGAGTACTCGGTACACTTCAGATATGGCTTTGCTGGTATCTGGGCTGTGGTGAAGTACGCCCCACGAATACACTATATCGAAACTCTCATCGGGAAAATCAAGAGCCTCCGCGTCACCCACCGCGAGACTGGAGGACAAGCCAAAAAGTTCTAACCGCCGACGACTGTGATTCACCGCACGCTCTGTCAAGTCAATGCCAAAGAGCTCAGCACCTGCTTCGGCGAAGTACTGGTGATCAGCGCCCAAGCCAACGCCAATTTCCAAAACCTTCTTGCCTTTGGCCGAATTGAAGTCAGCAAATGGCAAGATAAAAGGCTCTAACCGATAACGCTCTGCCGCATGGGCCCGATAACCAGCGATGTCGATTGCCTCCAGATAAAGGTTTTCGCCGCAAGAGGCATCATTCCAGAAATCTCGAACCTGTTGCTTGGCAGAGTCTGCTGGATTTTCACGTTTATTCACAATACTTACTCCTTAAAATCCGGCTCTTCTAAAGCAATTGTTTGATCCATGAATCGTCTGCACCAAAGTTCTACGCACATAAGTGCCAGCAATGTGTAACTGGCGTCAATCTTCCCCTGGTCGTTAGCCGCGATCAACTTCTGTACAGCAACAGGCTCAAATAGCCCTCGCTTTTGCAAGCTCTTGGCACCCAGTACATCAGCCAAGAGATCGCGCAGCTCAACACGAATCCAATGCCGCAATGGCGCGCCAAAACCTGACTTTGGCCGGTAGATCACATCTCTTGGAAGGTAGGGCTCCATCGCTTTTTTCAGCACCCACTTACCTTGACTGCCGCGTTGTTTAAAGCGCGCTGGGATCCGCGCGGCAAATTCCACCAGATCTAGATCAAGAAACGGTACTCGCACTTCAACACCCGCTGCCATCGACATTTTATCAGTGTAGGTGAGATTGTGGTCGGTGAGAAAGAAGCGCTGCTCCAGAGCCAGCATGCGCTCAAGCCGGCTCGTCTGCGCCGGTAGCTCGGCCAGAAAGGCCAGCATCGGGTCTTCAGCGTGCGACTCCCCCAGCGCCGCGCGGAACTCAGGGGTGTAGAGTGAAATCAAGTCGCGTCGGTCCACCCAGCGAAAGTAATTCACCAGCCGTTCATCACCATTGAGCGTCGCACCGTTGAACAGCTTGCGTAGTCGCCGAAATAGCGGTCGCCCCTGATCAAGATTGCAGGTTATTTGCTCTATACCTGCCCTTAAGGGCCGGGGCAACCAAGACCAAGTGCCTTCACTCATCAAGGCTCTATGGCGGCGATAACCGGTGAAAAGATCGTCACCACCAGCGCCCGAGAGCAGCACCTTGATGCCTTGTTTTTGAGCTAAGCGGCTGATGTAAAGTACGTTCAACCCAGCTGGATCAGCCAACGGCTCATCCAGTTGGGCCACCATGGCTGGCAAATCCTCAGCCATACGTGCAGCATCTATACGCACCACGTCCAAAGGTACCTTTAAATGTGCCGCTACGCGGCGTGCGTATGGCAGATCGTCGGCGATCCCTTCCTCATCCGTACCTGTAGCCTCGATAGTGAAACAGCGGATATCAGGATTTTGCTCGCGAGCAAAAGCCACAATGGCGCTTGAATCCAAACCACCCGACAAAAATGCTCCGACGGGCACATCGGCCACCATTTGACGAAGCACGGCTTGGCGCAGGAGTTGTTCCGTACCTCGTTTGGCCTCATCTTTAGACAGGCCCGGCTGCGATGTTGTCGTAACGGAGTTCCCGCGAAACACGGGTGACCTGTACCACGTGAATCGCTCCTGGATACTCCCCTGCTTCACCCACATTGCCTCTCCTGGTCCGAGCTTTCGCAGTCTAGAAGATGGCGTGCCCTCACCGGGGCACCAAAGAAAGGTGAGATAACGATTGATGGCGGCAGCGTCCAGATCGCCCCAAAGACTACCCACCTGTTTACCACCGTTAGGTAACAATGCCAGCAGCCCCTTGATCTCACTGGCAAAGATGACGCCCGCGCCTGTAGCACTATAGTAAAGCGGCTTCACACCCATAGCGTCTCGCGCTAAGAGTAGCGCCTTCTGATCAGCGTCCCATAAGGCAAAGGCAAAGATGCCGTTTAGCCGCCGGAGCATCGCCGTCACCCCATCAGCCAATTGACGCTGAGCGAGATAAAGATTTAGCAATACCTCTGTATCAGAATGCCCACGAGTTGGTTGGCCAAGAGCCTCAAGTTCAGCCCGTAACTCACGGAAGTTGTAAATCTCACCGTTGAACACCAGCACCACCTTTCCATCCTGACTCACCATGGGCTGATGCCCCATTGGCGATAAGTCGAGGATGGACAGACGAGCATGGGCAAGACCTACCCCATGTGCACGGTCCTCAAAAATTCCTGAATCGTCCGGTCCGCGGTGAGACAAGTCGAACTTAGCTGAAGCCAGCGCAATTGCATCGGGCAAGTCGTTTAATGAAAGAAGATAACCGGTTATGCCACACATTGGTTATAAAAAATCCAAAAACTGCTTCAATCTCGCCTCAGGACCATTAGTTGCAACAAACTCCCGGATACTCGGTTGAAGGTGGGCAAACTGCCTATGCACTGTTTGCAGAGTTTCAATGGCAGATTTTGGATATTGATCAAGTCTGAAGACAAAGGGTTTTGCTATAAAGTTAGGCATGCCAGTTATCGCAAGTGGTAAGCCACACGCAAGAATTCGCAAGACTTTATTGGGGAGGGAAATTACATCTAATTCTTTAACTCCAGCTTGATATGGAATCAGACCCACAAACACATCAGACAAATCGATATCGGCTAAATCCGCCGCTGGGAGCACTTTTACATTCTCATGACGAGTTATCTGCCTTATTGTGCCCGGCGAGCATTGGATAGGCCCGACAAATAAAAGCTTGTAGCCACTACCGCACGCTATAAGGCTGTTCGCAAGTCCTGAAATGAAGTTAAAGTCAAGTTTGTTGTTGATGTAACCCCAAAAAAGGATGGTATTTCTGGTCGAGGCCGTATCCGGCAGTGTGTAATTATTATCAGCCCACGGATAAAACAATTCAGCAGGGCAGATACTCCTCAGTTCCTTCTGCAACGGCAATGAGACCGTCAACACAACATCACTTAACCGACAAGTTTTCTCAAGCGCCCACGTCAGGGGCTTTTCATACCCACCTATGGCCCGACTCCAGAAGTCGTCATTGATAACTGTTACTAACCGGTTGGGGGGGAAAAGGTCTCTCAGAAAAAAATAATCATAGTTGAAGTTGACAATGACATCATCGCGCCGAATTAGAAACTCGTTCTTGAATCGTCTAATCTGACTTTTTTCGCAAAGCGCATTCAAGCTATGTAATAGCGGATGGATGCGAAGCTTGTGTTGCAACAATTGACGATAGCGATATAACTGTATCTGGGCATGGGTTGATTCATCATTTCCTAGTCTTTGTCCTGGGTAATAAGGCCGTTGAAAGAAGACAATCTCATGTCCAGCATCGGCGAGTAACCGTGCCAGTTGGTGACGTAGTCGTGGCGGTTCGGCCCAATCTGTTTTAGTGAAGAAGATAAACCTCACGGAGATCCGATATGTTCGAAGAAAGAACGGACTGCAGCAATGACCGTCTCAACCTCGTTGACACTCAAATGCTCACCTATCGGTAGACTCAGCAGTCGTCCATCCATTCTATTTGCAAGCATAGGTTCTTCCGATTGATGCAGATAGTCGTAGGCTTTAAGCTTGGGCAAAGCAATTGGGTAATGAATCCCGGTCTCTATCCCTCGCTCGGCAAGAAACTGCTTTAACTCATCACGTTTATCGGTCTTAATAACAAAAAGATGAAACGCATGCCGTACCCTGGGGGAAATCTGCGGCAATTCGATAACGTCAATATCGCGCAAACCCTCGATATAACATCGCCCAATCAAATTGCGTT
>Ga0129324_10000730_pt1 | contig 22752 bp, 22 predicted proteins | sample CPBDNA_7_FD_96879 | JGI IMG/M metagenome (GOLD analysis project Ga0129324, IMG submission 96879) | Freshwater to marine salinity gradient microbial communities from Chesapeake Bay, USA - CPBay_Spr_15_0.2_DNA | ecosystem: Environmental > Aquatic > Marine > Coastal | place: USA: Chesapeake Bay... | reverse complement strand
TACTTCTAAGGAGCGCAAGGCTATACAATCTGAAATCAATGAATTTATAGGTTTCTTTAGCCAACCTATTGTGAAAGGGGATCATTTTGAAATCGCTTACATTCCTGGAAAAGGTACCTTAGTTTCTAAAAATGCTAAGTATATAGGTACGATAAAGGGGCTTCAATTTAAAAAAGGATTGTTTGGGATATGGTTAGGAAATGATCCTGTGGATGAAGATCTTAAAGAGGGAATGCTCAAAGGATAATTCTTTTATGTACTACCCTATAAAGCCCATGTATCTTTCATGGGCTTCCTATTTTTGGAACCTAATGAATTAGGTAATTACCTTAGTGATACTGTTTTTTGCTTTTGCGAAAGCAAATTGTCAAGTAGCCATCGCTACATGAAAAACTGTTAGTGATGAAATAGAAATTCTAAAACCTCATGTAGAAAGCTATTCAAGAGAGGAGAAAATTTATGGCAAAGTACCTTAGTGGATTATTAAACAATCTCAATCTTATCAATATTGTTTTCGGCTCCTAAATGTAGAGAAGGTGTTGAAGTTCCCCCTGATAAATATGTATTTTTACTCACTATTAAAATTAGGATGACGTATACAACCGAAGAGAAGAAACATATCATTAGTGAGTTGATCCTAATGGCATTCGTCGATAATCGTTTACAAAAGGAAGAAATAGCCTTTGTCACATCTGTTGGGAAACGAATGGAATTGAGTGATGAAGAGATCAACTATTTGTTGACACATCCGGAAGAGTTATCCATATCTACTCCTAAGGATTACAACAAGCGCATTATACATTTTCATAGAATGATGTTGATGATGCACATAGACGGTCATGTAGATGAACAAGAATTACAGCTCTTACACGAAGTAGCCTTGCAGTACGGCTTTAGAAAGACTACAGTTGACACATTACTTCAAAGCATGATAAAATACCCGCATGGAGAAATACCAGTGTCAGAATTGATGCAAATACACACGCGAAACAGTAATTAATTGGGGGCTATTATTCCATCAACTAAGAGAAATAAGATTCTTTGCATGACTCAACTAGTCCTTTAAGGGTTTTGTTTTAGGAGCGCAACTGACGCAAGCCTTCATATGTGACGACGGCAACAGCATTAGCTAAATTGATACTGCGTAGGTGCTCGCTGTATTGAGGTATTTTGTATAAATCATTTTTAAATCGTTCTGTGATAGTGCTAGGAAGGCCTTTAGACTCTTTTCCGAAAACCAACATAACGTCTTTTTGATAAGGAATTTCTGTGTAGTCTTTAGTACCATAGCTGCTCAAAAACACCATTTTTCTATTCTTGTTCTTCTCAAAAAAATCCTCGGTATCTTCATAAATAGTAAGTTCGATATGCTGCCAATAATCTAAACCGGCTCTTTTTAAACGCTTATCAGTTAATTCAAATCCGAATGGTTTTACTAAGTGTAACTGGGACGCGGTGGCCAGACTCAACCGACCTATGTTTCCTGTATTGGTATGAATTTCTGGTTCGATAAGAACAATATGCAACGACATGTATTTTTTTAAAAGACAAATATAGGAGGAAAGAGGCTCTTATAATCCCCGCTTTCGCGAAAGCGGAACAATTATCCAAAAAAATAGTAGTCACCGAGCTGCTTTAACTCCTCATTAACCTCAATAACCTGTATTGATGAGTACTTTTATAAAAAATAGTCTTGACAACAGGTACCAACAACTTAAAAATAAAATAATGCAACAGATAAAAGCTTACGGCGCTATTAATAAAGATGCAGATTTAAAAGAAATGACAATCACACGTCGCGATCTAAATGACAATGATGTTTCTATTGATATACTCTATTGTGGTGTGTGTCACAGTGATATACATGCGAAAAATAACGATTGGGGAAATGCAAAATACCCTATTGTTCCAGGACATGAGATTGTAGGGAGAGTGTTAGAAGTTGGAAATAAGGTTGCTACTTATAAAAAAGGAGATCTTGTAGGAGTGGGCTGTATGGTAGACTCCTGTCAAACCTGCAGCGCTTGTCAAGACGATTTAGAGCAATTTTGCGAAAACGGAATGACTGGAACATATAATGGAAAAGATCGTATAGGTGGAGCCGAAAGCGATCATACTTTTGGAGGTTATTCTACCAGCATTACGGTAAGAGAAGAATTTGTTTTAACCATACCTGAAAATTTGGACCTAAAGGCTGCTGCTCCTCTATTATGTGCTGGAATTACTACGTTCTCTCCTTTAAACCATTGGAAGGTTAAAAAAGGTGATAAAGTTGGAGTCGTAGGTTTGGGAGGATTAGGACATATGGGTATTAAGTTTGCTGCTGCAATGGGTGCAGAAACTATAATGATTACTACTTCTCCGAGTAAAGCTGGTGATGCAAAAAGACTTGGAGCAAGTGGTGTGCTTATTTCAAATAACGCACAGGAAATGAAAGAGCATCACGCTTCTTTTGATTTTATCTTGAATACGGTTCCTGTAAAGCACGATATCAATCCGTATTTAAATTTATTAAAACGCGATGCTACTATGTGTATGGTAGGAGCTATTGAGCCTTTAGAGCCTATGCACGGTGGTAGCTTGATTCTTGGAAGAAAAAGAGTGGCAGGTTCCTTAATAGGCGGAATTAAAGAAACACAACAAATGCTTGATTTTTGTGGGGATAACAACATTGTTTGTGACGTAGAAATGATCTCAATAGAGGAGATCAATCAGGCGTATAAAAGAGTGCAAGAAAACGATGTCAACTACCGTTTTGTAATAGATATGAAGTCATTAAAAAACTAACAATTCTTTTTTCTGTGTTATAAAGGCTGTTTATAAAACGGCCTTTTTTTTAGGTTTTGGAGACTACTGTTTTATTTTAACTCAGGATATAGTAGTTTTACCACTTAACAACACCCTTATTTATGCATTCTTTTACGGTACAACAAATCAACGACATTCTTCAAGGAGAATTGATCGGAAATACAACTCAACGCATTACAGGAGTAGAAGAAATAAGAAACGCCTCTCTTGGCGATTTAACATTTATAGGCAATAATAAGTATGCTAAATTTTGGTTTGACTCCAAGGCGTCAGTAGCAATCATTAATGATAATATCGTTTTAGATCCGGGCAGTAATCGGGCTTTTGTAAAAGTAAAAAACGCAGATCTTGCTATGGCTAAGCTTTTAGAAGCTTTTCAACCTCCCACTCCTATTTTTGATCAGGCCATCCACCCAACGGCGGTTATTCATGAAACAGCTCGTATAGGTGAAGGTGTTCAGATTGGAGCACATTGTTACATCGGTAAAAATGTCGTTTTAGGTAATGGAGTTACGTTATACCACAATGTTAGCGTGTTTGATGATACTACTATAGGAGCTAATACTATTGCTTGGTCTGGAACAGTTATAAGAGAACGCTCTCAAATAGGCGCACAGTGTATTTTTCATAATAATGTAAGTATTGGCGCAGACGGTTTCGGATATCGACCAGCTGATGATGGTCGAGGTCTGGTTAAAATACCACATATAGGAAATGTGGTCATAGGTAATGGTGTTGAAATAGGAGCCAACTCCTGTGTAGATCGTGCTAAATTTAATTCTACCATAATAGGAGATGGTTGTAAAATAGATAACTTGGTGCAGATCGCACACAATTGTATTATGGGAAGGTCTTGTATTATGGCAGGTCATAGTGGTCTGGCGGGGTCTGTAACCTTAGGAGATGGAGTAATTATAGGAGGTAGTGCCAGTATAAAGGATCACACCACTATTGGTTCTGGAGCAACAGTAGGCGCAGGAAGTGGTGTTATAAATGATGTAAAGGCAGGTCAGACGGTATTGGGCTATCCTGCGACCGACTCAAGAGATATGCTCAAGCAATGGGTGGCTTTACGTAGATTAGCTAAATAGTGCGCTAACAGTTGTTTATTCTATCGCATGCGTAATTAATAGTAGTGTTACAAGTTCCACCAAAATCATCCTCAGTTTATAGATTAATTGTGCCGTCATTTAAAATGCGCGTATGAATTTAGAGCGTTCATTAGTAAATTGTAGGACATTTCCTACTTACAATTTCATGATGCTTTTGATGCGCCGCATTACCACCCTTTTTATAGAGGCAAGACTAAACTGATTAGGTACCCCTCGCCTGAGGATTTATGTTGCCAGCAGGTTTTTATTCAATTAGAGGTCAGAACAGGTATAGGTTTTTACAAATTTTTCTTTGCTTATCACTTTCGTGCCAATCGATAGTGGTGTTTTTTTGTAACTTAAATCATTAATCATTGTTTTAGCCCTTTAAAAAAAAATGATAATTGCTATTCGTATTTTAACATTTCTTCCTTTATAAATAACGTATTTTTGCGCCGCCTTAAAAAGAGGAGCACATGAAGCGTATCAATCAGTACAAAAAGATGTTTAACGTAGATAAAGACATCGATCTTAAAGAGTTAAAGAAAACGTATCGCAATTTAGTAAAAGAGTGGCATCCAGATAAATTCCAAGATGGGGATGAAAAGAGGGATGAAGCCGAGGTAATGAGCCGTGAAATTATAGATGGTTACCACTTTCTAGTAAGTATTGCTCCAGAAACGAAACAAGCAAATATCGCTGAGTATACAGCAACTATTACCAATACAGGAATCCAAGACTTTGATCATAAAGGTCGAGTATTAGAAATAGTTTTTACTGACGGCACAACTTATGAGTATTTTGGAGTGGATGTAAAAATGTATAAGAAATTGATCAACGCAGATAATCGTTATAGATTTGCAAAGCGAAATATCTTTAACAACTTTTTATACCGGAAATCAAAAAAGGATTTGGACTTACAAGAAGCATAGGCATATAGATCCTTTAAGCCTAAATAAGCAATACGTATTATTTAGGTCAAGATAGGGTAAAAGCCTTTTGTAGCGTTAGTCTAAAAAATTGCATCACAATTGGTTGCACTAACTATAAGTATTTCAATAATATATAGATGATTTTAGGTGTATTTTATTTGTACTTGAAATAAAATGATTACTTTTGCTATATGATTGGAGCATATGATCATAAAATTTAGTAGGATTTCTTATTTATTTTTTATCATTTTTCTAGTTATATCGAGTTTTTCTATGGTGAATACTCTTGTAGAGGAGCTTTTCAAACTAAATAAGAAGTATTATTAATTTAAATTATTACAAATGAGTACAGGTACAGTAAAATTTTTCAATGACGCAAAAGGATTTGGATTTATCACAGAAGAAGGATCAGGTCAGGAACATTTTGCACACGTAACAGGTTTAATCGACGAGATCCGTGAAGGTGACAAAGTTGAATTTGAACTTAAAGAAGGAAAAAAAGGTTTAAATGCCGTTAATGTTAGAGTAATCGATTAATTCGATTCTTTAAATTTCTTACAGAGCCCGTCTAAATTAGCCGGGCTTTTTTTATGTCCAGGAATAAGTTTTATTTATAAGAATAGCTCTTTTCAAATTCTTTATTCTACTAGATTTGTACTTATGAATAGAAGTACGTTGCTCATTGTATTAGCCTTTTTTTCCATTTATGTATTTTGGGGCTCCACTTATTTATGGAACAAGATGGCGGTAAGTGAGTTACCTCCATTCTTGCTTGCTAGTATTCGCTTTACTTCTGCAGGTACCTTAATATTTATTATAGCCAAGACTTTTGGTTTTAGTTTGCGCATCACTAAAAAGCAGCTTGGTAATTCTGTTTTAGCAGGTTTTTTATTTCTTGCCTACGGCAATGGTGTTTTTGTTTGGGCTTTAAAATATGTAGATACTAGTTTTGCAGCGTTATTAGCCGCTTTACAACCATTGTTTATACTGGTATTAATGAGAACGGTACAACGTAAATCTTTGCAGCCTAAGTCTGTAATAGGGGTGTTGTTAGGATTATCAGGTATGTGTATTCTGGTCAGTCAAAATGAAATTACTACGAAAGAAGGCGCTTTAACTGGCATTATAATGATCCTTACTTGTATTCTAAGTTGGAGCATAGCAAGTTTATTTGTGGCAAAGGCTGACCTACCTCAAAATTTCTTTGTTTCTACGGGCTATCAAATGTTAGCCGCAGGCATTATTCTTGGTTTTGCAAGTTTTGCCTTTAACGAAGTCTGGGCATCTCCTTTAAATTGGAGTTCTTCAGCGTATATATCACTGACCTGTTTGATTTTGTTTGGCAGTATAGCAGCGTTCACGTCTTTCAATTTTCTATTAAAGAATATGTCCACAGAAAAAGTGGCGACTTCTTCCTACGTAAACCCGGTAATTGCCATGCTTTTGGGTTGGTATTTTTTGGAAGAGAGAATAACTACTCAATCCATTATTGCTGCAGCGGTTATGTTAACGGGGGTCTATTTTATTAATAGTCGACAACGCGATAAAAATGAAATCAAGCCATTTCCCAAAAGTAGATAGCCTTAATTTAATGATCTTTAATCGACCTCGCACATCTTTTAAAAACAAATTACTACAGGTCTGAAGTCTTGCAGGGTGTCTATTGTTAATTTCGCTTTCGCGAAAGCGAAAGCAGACCTATTCTCCTTAGAAAAGAAATACAAATACGCCTACACTAATTAAAAAAATCCGGTGTAAATCATGCTTTTACCGTTAAATTTGTATCTTTAAAAACTAACTATGAGTGAGCTTAATAAGATGGATTTTGAAAAGTCATCTTCAGAAGAACTAGAGGCCTGTATCCGGACACTTAACAAATTCATAGAAGACCCCAAACAAATTTTTGAGCTATCTGAAGGGCAGCGCGTTGCTTTAATAAAGGCTGCTGGAAAAATTTCAAGACCAACACGGGAAGAATATAAACGTTCCAAGAAGGATGCACAAAAAGCAGCTATAAGAAAGCAAAAAGAACGTGATAAACACGCTCGTAAGGAAACAGGAATAAGAAGTGCCCGAGAGGATTCCATTTTTAGAGCTCCCAAATTACTCGCCGCAGCTGACCTGTCGCAAAAGGATTTAGGCGATCTTTCTTCAGCTCGTAATTGTTATGTATGTAAAACTCTGTTTACAAAGCTGCATCACTTTTACGATCAAATGTGTGCAGATTGTGGTGATTTTAATTACGCCAAACGTTTTCAAACTGCCAATGTTAACAATCAAGTAGCGGTGATTACTGGCTCGCGTTTAAAAATAGGATATCACATTACTCTGATGTTATTAAGAGGTGGTGCTACTGTGATTGCAACGACGCGTTTTCCTCATGACAGCGCCTTGCGCTTCTCTCAAGAGGAGGATTTTAAAGATTGGGGACACCGATTACACATTCATGGTTTGGATTTAAGACATATTCCCAGTGTGGAAATATTTTGTAACTATATAGAACAAAAGTATGAACGCCTTGACATTTTGATCAATAATGCGGCTCAAACCGTTAGAAGGCCTTCAGGATTTTACGCTCATTTGATGCCTAATGAAGAATTGAGCTTTGAAAAGCTACCAGCTTTTGCACAAGAAACATTAACAGATCATTACACCTGCCTTCAAGAACTCCAACAATTAACGCCAGGTGCTTCATCTAGCAAAAATATGCCAGTTACTTGGCATGGTCCAGAGCCAGGAATAGGGTTGCGCGCTAGTGCAAAGCTTTCTCAAATCCCTTATAGCTTTGATAAGGCATTGGTAACACAAGAAGTTTTTCCCGAAGGAAAACTCGATGCCGATTTACAGCAAGTAGATCTTAGGATGACAAACAGTTGGCGATTAACATTAGGTGAGATTGAAACCACAGAAATGATAGAGGTACAGCTGGTGAACGCTGTAGCTCCCTTTGTATTGTGTAATCGGCTATCTGAAATTATGAAAAAAGAGGCTACCGGACAGAAACACATTATTAATGTAAGCGCTATGGAAGGAAAGTTCCATACCTTCCATAAAGAAGACCGCCATCCACATACCAATATGGCAAAAGCAGCCTTAAATATGTTAACACATACCGCAGCAGGAACGCTCGCTAAACATGGAATTTACATGAATGCGGTAGATACGGGTTGGGTTACTGATGAAGATCCAGCGCAACTTTCTAAACAAAAACAAGAAGTACACGATTTTCAGCCTCCTTTAGATATTGTAGATGGTGCGGCTAGAGTAATGGATCCTTTATTTGATGGCATCAACACGGGTAAGCATTGGTGTGGTAAATTTTTAAAAGATTATAGGCCTATTAGCTGGTAATGAGTATTTACCTGTCTAAATATAGTATTAAGATTAAATAAAGCGTACACCTTTAATTCGTTCTCATATCCCAAATAAGATTCTGATACAGATAGCTTGCTTTTTATGTATTCTTTTCTTTCACGGCATTTGCTAGCAGTCAACATCAATCAATTCTTCAAGTTTTACAAGTTGTTCTTGACGTTTTTACATGTAACTACCCTGCCGATAGTGATCCAGATTTTGAGCTAGATATACACGGATACGGGAAGTTTATTTAAAAAATGGCGGAATAACGTACCGTGCAGATTTTTATACTGCTTGATTTTATGGAGGAACATATAATTCTAAAAAAAAAATAAAGAAATTTCTTAAGTTATCTAAAGAGAATTTCAAGTATCAAAAAAGCAAAAGCAAATTATATGATGCATGCCACAAAACGTTAATTTTTGATGTACAGTTCAATCAAAAATTCAGGAATAAGGTAGTCAAATACAGAAGGGATGCTTCTAAAGTAGTAGCGCTAAACTTTTTTAATTTTCAGGTGTTTTAAAAGCAGGAAAGTTTGTTGTGCCTTTTATAGGAAGGTGTATCTTAAATTCTGTCCATTTTCCTAATTTGGAGTCGACCGTTATACTTCCATTCATGTGTTCTAATAGTCTAGATACCGTAGCAAGTCCTATTCCAGTTCCTTGTTTACCATTTCTGTCTTGTTTTGCTCCTACGTAGAACAACTTAAATACCGAGTTAATTTTTTCTGGAGGGATTCCACTTCCATTATCTCGAACACTTAATTCGTACTCTGCTTGATGTTTGATCAGTTGCACATCGATTTTTGTGTGTTTTTTATCACTGTACTTTATGGCATTAGAAATCAAATTGACAAGAATTTGTTTTAAGGCTATGTGGTTGGTTATTAAAGTAGTGTCTTTTTCAGGTACATATCGCACTTGTACACTCTCATTCAATACAGTCAGTGCGATCACTTCTTCCATAAGGTCTACATAACTTACTTCATCATAATCTTCACTAACCAATTCTTCACTGCGGTAAAATTGTAACATCCCATCAATGTACCTACTCATGCTATTAGAGCTCTCTTTTAGGTAGCCTAAATATTCATTTGATTGTTGCGACAGGTTTTTTTCTCCTTTTCGCAATAACTCTGAAATCATTATGATATTGGATAAAGGGGCTTTTAGGTCGTGCGACACAATCCCGGCAAAATCTTTAAGTTCTTGATTGCGCAGATCAACTTGTGCTTTTAGTTGTTGTAATTCAAAAGTTTTAAATCGCTCTTCAAAAAGGGACATCACTTGTTTTGCCATGGCTTTAAGAGCATTTATTTGGTTTTTAGTTAGGGTTTTAGGTCGGTGATCGTAAACACACAAAGTACCCAATTTATAACCATTCTTATCAATTAGTGGTGCACCGGCATAGAAGATGGCTTTAAAATTATCTACAATTGGGTTTCCTTTAAAACGTTCATCCTTTCTGGCGTCGGGAACAATCATAACATCATCATTTCCGGCAATGGCATGACCACAAAAAGAAGTGTCTCTTGGAGATTCTGATAGATCTATTCCATTCCTTGATTTTAAAAATATTCTATTTTTATCCACAAGTGTGATTAAAGAAATAGGAGCGTCACAAATGGTTGAAATGATAAAGGTGATGCTGTCATAACTCTCTTCTGGCATGGTGTCAAGCAATTTGTATTTTTCAACAGCTGCTTGCCTTTGGAGTTCATTATCTAGAATAGGTGGTGTAATCATTTATCAGTTGGTTATTCTTTATAAAGTGAAGAAACAATATATTGTTTGGTTTTAATTGGGACTGTTTCAGCTATTATGTAAAGATACAACCTGTTACTTATGAAATTTGACAAGACACTTGTAATTCTATGTTCCTTAAAAACTTATGTTGCACCAGCCATTTAATTAAATTTATTAGTATCATGAGCGGTATTTTTGAACCTGTTTTGGGTGGTGTCATGCAGCAATCTGTGTGCTTTATACTCGGTATAAAGATTGTTCGGAGTCAGAAAGTTGTAGCTAGTAATCTAAGGGGGTTTTTAGGTAATGGAAGCATGTATAATTAGGTGGCCTGTTAGGTAACAGGATTTTTTTTTAAAATGATTAAACAATAATTGTTAAATAAGTATATTTCGCTTTTTTTTAAAGAGAATCTGCATTGTAATATGAAAAGAAAGCTTTTGTATGGTCTTTTAGTGCTACCTTTTTTTCTTTCAGCTCAAATTAACGAAAGTGATACACTTAAATTAAAAGCAACTCTTTCCTTAACTGGGTTTTATCAAGGTGGAAATGTAGAAACTTTAATATTTAGAGCCAAATCAGATTTTAGTTTTAGAACATTAAAGAAATGGGTGTTTAAAACTCAGAATTCTTATGTTTATCAAGAGTTTGGGAAAGAAAAAGCAGATGAAGATATTTTAAGTCTCAATTTTTTATATTTAAATCCCGAGCGAAGGATATACCCGTTAGTATTAGGTTTTGTAAGTACTAATTTCAGAAGGGAAATTGACTTGCGTTACTTGGTTGGAGCGGGAGTTACTTTTCAACTTCTTCATAAAAATAACAACTGGCTTAAAATGGCTATCTCTAGCGAGTATGAGCAGACAAATTTTAACACAACCAATTTTAATATATCAGAGTATAATGGAGCCAGGTCGATAGATACTTTTAGAGCTACGGTCTGGGTAAATGGCAAGTATGTACTCTTTAAAAAGAAAGTCATTGTGAATCACGAACTTTATTTTCAACCTTCTCTGGAGCAAAGTAATAATTTTCGCTGGCAAGCAGATGTAAGTTTAGAGTTTCCACTTTGGAAGTTTTTAAACTTTAAGGTGAATTATATTCACAGCTTTGAAAATATAGTGATAGAAAATCAACAACAAGAAGATAATTTCTTGACTTTTGGTTTTACAGTAAAAACTTATTAAACAGTTCGTTAAGTTGGTGTTATTGATGATTTTGGAACAGTATCCATAGCTTTTGACGCCAACTGTATTAAGTTTTGGAATCCGTGTAATGGAGGATTTTTATACACTTGGATCTCACCTTATCAATAGCAGTAATATGTTTCATTATAAGGCCTATGAGTCCGACTTTTCCATTTTTAGAGAAGTCCTTCTCTAAAAAGACATGTGGAGGGAAGTTTAGGATAACAGATTTCCTAACAGAAGTCAAATAAGCATAGTGATATTCTAAGGATTTCGCGGTAGAAATGATATTACGTATGTTGATTTTGCTATGTATTGAGAAAGCGTATGATTACATCATTATCAAATTTTTAGTGTAGGTTTAAGAGGGATTAAGCGTAGTTTTGTCTGCTATTAAAGTCATTGTTATCCATGGATCAGTCGCATAAATTAGAATTGAGTAAAGAGGAGATGAAGGCCTATGGTTATCAGGTAATAGATACTATTGTAGAACATTTTACCACTCAAAATGTTAAGAGTCCAGTAGCTTCTGGGAGTAGAAAGGAAATGGACGATTTGTTTCAGGAAACAGTTCCTGAATTTCCATCAAATCCAAGAGAGGTGTTGGACTTTGTTACACAGCAGGTGTTGCCTCATAGTAACATCGTGTCACATCCTAAATCGTATTCATTTGTTCCAGGACCTAGTAATTATATCAGCGTGATGGCAGATACGCTCGCGACAGGTTTCAATATCTTTTCTGGAGGTTGGGCTGCATCTCCAGCAGCGGCAGAGTTGGAGATCGTTACGATGAACTGGTTATTAAAATTATTCAAGTTTCCAGAAAAAAAGGGCGGAGGTATTTTTACAAGTGGAGGATCTATGGCTAATCTTACGGCATTGGTAACAGCAAGAAGACAAATGTGTGGTGATGATTTTTCTAAGGCCGTGATATATATGTCCGATCAGGCGCATTCTTCTAATGTAAAAGCCATACGCGTCATAGGATTTAAAAAGGAACAAATACGCATTATACCAACTGACGGCGAATTTAAAATGGCTATTAATAAATTGAAAAATGCTATTTCAAAAGACCGACTAACCAATTTGCAACCATTTTGTATCATTGCATCAGCGGGGACAACTAACACAGGTACGGTAGATCCTTTAGATCAAATTGCAGCTATTTGTAAAAATGAAAAGCTATGGTTTCATATCGATGGTGCTTATGGAGGAGCAGCCATATTATCTCTAAAAGGGAGTAAGGCTTTAAAAGGTATTGAAAAAGCAGATTCACTAACCATAGATCCACACAAATGGCTGTTTCAACCTTATGAAATGGGCTGTTTATTAGTGCGTAAGAGCAAGTGGTTACACGATACTTTTGTAGAAAAACCGGAATATTTAAGAGATATTGAAGGCAATACTTCAGAGATTAATTTCTATGATCATGGAATTCAACTCACTAGAAGATTCCGTGCGTTAAAGTTTTATATGTCTTTAAAAACCTTTGGCTTGCAGGCTTTTAAAAAAGCAGTAACCTATAATATTGCTATAGCTGAAGATGTAGAAGGTATTTTGAGAAAAAGTTCTTTATGGCAAGTAGTATCACCTGCAACTCTTGCTATTATTAATTTTAGATATAACCCTATTCATTTAAATTTGAAAGACAAAGATTTAGATGCCCTAAATCAGGAACTATCTAAAAGAGTTATAGCTTCAAAAGAAGCATTACTTGTGACCACAGTTTTAACAGGACAAGTGGTTTTGCGCATGTGTTTGATCAATCCACGAACTACCATACAACATATTAAGGAGACCTTTGAAAGCTGTGAATATTTTGCTCAGCAGATTCTAGAAGAGCAAACGCTTTCATAAGGATACAAGTCGCCGTAGTTGATGATTTTTCACCTTTAAGAAAACCAGTATTATTATCCAACGGCAGCCTGTCCCGCAGCATATATTTTATCGAAATTGTTAAAAAAACAATTATTTAGGCCGTTTTTATTTCTTAATAGGTATTAATATTTATCTTACCTAAAACTAAAATTATGGAATTTATCGAAATTATAGAAATCCTTATCAAATTAGGTGTAGGATTAAGTATTCTTAAGGTGTGGTTACTAAATAGAAATAAAAACACCCCGTGGCGTGGAGCTTCTGCAAGTAGTATGGAAGAAGAGTTTGCTGCTTATGGTCTTTCAAAAAATGTGATGATTATAGTCGGGACTCTAAAAAGTATTTTTGCACTATTACTAATAAGTTCTATAGGATTTCCAGCAATAGAGTACATAGGTGCAGTGGGTATCGCTACCCTTATGGCTGGAGCAATTTTTATGCATTTTAAAATTAAAGACCCAATTAAAAAGTCATTTCCAGCAGCGTTGTTTTTGGTGCTTTCTATTAGTACTCTTTTTATAGGTCAGTAGGGGTATTGGCAATTGTTATTCTTAAGAAGAACACAATGTTACTACAATAAAGAAAACGCAGTGTTTTGATTTATTTAATTATCTCAATAGTAGGATTACTATAGGTACTACCTAAAGTATTTTTATAAAACGATAACAAATGATGCCACTGATAACCATAAAAGCTAGTGCAGGAGATGACTTATAAATACCATCTTTAATTTTTATCCTCACAATTAATCCAAAAAACATCAACAAGCACAAACCTGCAGAAGCCGCTATTCCTACTTTTGTATTAAAGATCCCACAAATCAATCCTATTGCTCCTGTTATTTGAAGGATACCAGTGAGTAAGCGTTGTAAAGTGTTCAAGCCGTACCTGTTGAATTCCAACCTCATGCGTGGGTTAAATATGCAATTCATTCCGAAAAACAAGAAAGAAACTATCGTGAAATAGAGGAGGAGGTCAAAAGTTTTCATCTTGCCAAAGTACAGTAAATCCCAAATCGGATACGTTAATTAAATGTTGAAATTATAAAGAAGAGCTGTTTTAATCCTAACGATATGCTGCGGTAAAAAGGATAGACTCTTTTTTTATTGGTATTCCCTTGCCTTGTGATCTATATTCCTAACAAAAACAACTATTATATCTTAAATATAACTTAATAGCTCTTCATCTAATAACTCCTAATTAGTAAAGTTATAGGGACCTTTTAACATCTAGATGTAGACGAACTCTTTAGTTATTGATCTTGCAATCTTTCTAAAATTCCAGCATCTAGGCTTACGGGATGAATTTTAAAACTTTAGCTCTGTTCTACTTCCTTCATGTTTACTACCTCAAGCTTGATCTGACTTAGTAAAACGAATGACTAAACCTCTCCATTTTTTATATGATTACTTTTTTCTCCATAAAGCGACGGTCAAAAAGTAAAAGAGAAAGAGCCAGGGCATACCGTGAAGAAAGGTATCCCAATAATCCATAAATCCCATTCCTTTTGCACCACCAGCAAGCCATTTTAACTTTCCCCATATATGAGGTTCGGGACGGAAAGGCGCTAATCCTAAACTCATACATGCGACGAAGGCAAAAATTATTTTTGTTTTTAGCTTCATTGTCTTAATTTTTTCATTGTGTATTGCGAATAAGGTATTGCGTTGATGTGATTATGAATTCCTTAGCGCTTTCTTTTTAAAATACTTTTCAAACCACTATTAGCTTTTGATTTTAATACACCGTAGTGCTATTCATAGCGGTAATGCGTTGCTGTAAACTAGGATGCGAATAATGAAACCAGATGTAGGCTGGATGTGGCGTGAGATTGCTCAAACTAGTTTTGGAAAGAGCTTTTAAGCCACTGATCAGTGGTTCTTTTTTATAGGTCGCCTTTGCGTAATAATCGGCTTGGTATTCAAATTTTCTTGATAATAGATTCATGACAATACCTGTAAGCCTAGAAATAGGAGCGTAAAGCAAACCAAAAGCAACCAGTCCTATATGAAAAGAAGGAATGCTAACTCCTAAAGCTTGAGATAAAAGGCTGTTGTTTACAACTAAGGAAAATAGCCAAAGTGTAAAGCCAGTTGTTAGAGTGCCTAGTATCAAATTGTAAATAATATGGTTTCTTTTATAATGACCTACTTCATGAGCCAGCACAGCAACGATCTCTTCCTCAGTTAATTGTTCTATCAAAGTGTCGTATAAAGTGATTCTTTTTTCACTACCGAAACCACTGAAATAAGCATTTGCTTTTGTAGATCTTTTACTCCCGTCGATTACAAAGACCTTATTTATATGAAATCCAACGCTTGCGGCATATTCACTAATTTTATTTTTTAAATCTCCTTCTTCTAATGGAGTCTGTTTATTGAAAATAGGTACAAATAATTTGGCGTAAAACATATTCATAAACAAGGAAGTCATCAATATCAACACCCATACATACCACCAAAAATGAGCTCCAGCCCAGTTATAGCATAAAATTATCAAAGAAAGGATTCCACCGCCCAATAGAGCAGTTAAGATATAAGATTTTATTTTATCTAAAATAAATGTTTTTAGAGTGGTTGTATTAAACCCAAACTGCTCTTCAATAACAAAAGTAGAATAGATAGAAAAAGGCAGTGAGGCAAGCTCACTAGCTAGCATAATAATGCCAAAAAACAATAAAGCTACCAGAATTTGGTCGGTCGCAAAACCGCGCGCAATTTGATCCACCAGAGCAAAGCCTTTGAAATGTAAAAACAATATAATTACTAGAAATGACAACGTACTTGAAATCAATGAAAATCTGAAATTAGTCTTTTTATATTCTTGAGATTTTTTATATTCTTTGGGTTCATACACATCTGATAATTCTTTTGGGATGGCCTTTGAATACCAAGTGTAATTCAGTAAACCTAAAAAGCGTTCCAATAAAAAATCAACAACGAGTATTCCGATAATGAGGTAAAATATGCTAGTGGCATTCATAAGGGTGGTGGTGGATGATTTTAAATAAAATTGCGTTGTCTTCTTGCTTCAAAAATAAGGATGGCAGCGCTTACCGATACGTTCATGGAATCTATTTCGCCGGACATGGGAATGATGATATTTGCTCGGGCAGCACCTCTAATCTCTTCAGATAAGCCGGTGGATTCGGTTCCTACCGCTATAGCACAAGGGCTTGTATAGTCCTTGAGGTCGTAGCGTTCACTGCATTGCAAAGTTGCTGCATAAAGATCAATTGAGTTTTTTTTCAAGAACTCGATTACCTCTTTTGTACTGCCTACAGCTGTGGCTACTGTAAAAACACAGCCCACACTCGAACGTATAACATTAGGGTTATATAAATCTGCTGTTGGATTAGCAATAATAACTGCATCTACCTTTGCGGCATCGGCAGTTCTTAATAAAGCTCCCACATTCCCTGGTTTTTCAGTAGACTCGGCGATAAGTATTAATGGATTTTCAGATAATTGGAGATCTGCTAATTGTTGTGATTTCGCTTTCGCGAAAGCGATACATCCTTCAGTTCCACTACGGTAAGCCATCTTTTCATAAACCTGTTGTGTAACGGAAATGATTTCAGGATGTTGATCTATTTGTAAAAAGGAATACACTTCTTGGGGTGTAAATTCTTCTTTATCGAGCAAAATTGGTCCACAAATCAATAAGTGATCCATTATAAAACCTCCACGAGATGCCATAACTACTTCGCGTTGTCCTTCAATAATAAAAACACCTTCGTTTTTACGAGCTTTGCTTTTACGCTGCAATTGTTCTACATGACGAATAAGGTCGTTATTAAGACTAGAAATATGTTTCATCTAGCAAAAATAGGTTTTTCAGGCAGATCGCATGTATCTTTGATTATAAACTATAGCATATGAATTTTCACACGAGAAAATGGATTAAACCAGAAGACTTAAATCCAAACGGAACACTATTCGGGGGAAGATTACTGGAATGGATCGATGAAGAAGCAGCACTCTACACGATAATTCAGTTAGAGAACCAAAAAGTAGTTACTAAATACATGAGTGAAATCAATTTTATAGCTAGTGCCAAGCCAGGTGATATTGTAGAAATAGGGATAGAGGTGAATAAATTTGGCACAAGTTCAATAGATTTAAGATGCGTAGTACGCAATAAAATGACTTATGCCATCATTATAACCATCGAGAGTATCATTCTAGTAAATCTAGGCGAAGATGGAAAACCAGCAGCACATGGTAAAACCGAAGTAGAATACCAGCATAACCGGATGAAAGATAGAGGGGTTGATGTAAATTAAGAACGTTCTTTTAGGTCTTCTTTTAAGTAAACACCTTCCATCCAGAAGGTCCCAAAAGGAACTACGGACATGGCGAGAACTATTAGTAGTTTTTTGATGTTCCATCGCTGCAGCTGGCTGAGTACGATGGCAATGACCACATAACTTAAAAAAAGAATTCCATGAGCCATCCCCATAATTTTATTAGGTAAAATCACACCCCCTAAATACTTAAGTGGCATGGTTAAGAACAGTATACATAGAAAGGAATAGCCTTCTATTAATGCTAAGAATTTGAAAAATTTAAACATCTGTGTCACTTTATTAAAATGTAAATTTCAAAGGTAAGTTAGAATTATTAAGCCAACCATATTTAATTCCTAATGAAATAATAATTATTGAATGGGGCTAGCGGTTCAACGCCACGTCCATCACATTTATGTTATAAAATAATTGGTTAATGAGGTTGTAAAGTCTTTAAATTCTACTGCACTGGCTTATTTTTACACGATGGAAAAAAGCCAACCCAAAATTACTATTATAGGCGCCGGAGTTAGCGGCTTAACTGCAGCATTAACTTTGCAAAACGCCGGCTATAAGTCTACCTTATACGATGCCAACTCCTTTATAGGTGGACGTGTGAATAGCCTTATCAAAAACGGATTGATACTGGATCAGGGTTTTCAAGTGATGCTGGACGCTTATCCCGCAGTACAAGAATTTCTTGATATAGAGGCTTTAAAATTGCGCAAATTTGTTCCGGGTTCTCTTATTTTCAATGGTAGAAGGACGTATCGGCTTGGAGACCCTTCTAGAGATTACAGCTTTTTTTGGAGCACTTTATTTGCGGGAGTTGGTTCTTTAAAAGATAAGTGGTTGGTTTTCTCGCTTTCGCGAAAGCTAAAACAAAAATCACTTCAACAAGTATTTGCTTCTCCAGAAAAAAGTACATTAACCTATTTGCAGGAATTTGGATTTTCTCACCAAATGATTTCTAGTTTTTTTACACCTTTTTACGCAGGTATATTTTTAGAAACAGAACTTGCCACTAGCAGCCGAATGTTTGAATTTGTTTTTAAAATGTTTACTGAAGGTAGTGCAGCAATACCCGCAGGTGGCATGAAAGCAATTCCAGAGCAGCTGGCTTCAAAGTTAACAGCTGGCTCTATTCAATTAAATCAAAAAATAAGTGCGGTCTTAGGAAATGAGATCACTTTAGAAAATGGAGAGAAGTTTTTGTCAGATTACACGATTGTCGCGGCTCCAGCTGGGGACATTGTCCCTAATCTTCCTGATGAAATGATGCCATGGCATCACGTAACAGTTCTTTATTTTGAAACAGATCATACTGGTTTTGACGAGGCTATCATAGGTTTAGTAACTAATGAAGAGGTAGTGATCAATAATTTTCACTTTTTACAAGATGTTTTTGAAAATCATAGGATTGTAATCAGTGTATCTGTTATTAAAAAGCATCAATTTACGGATCAACAACTCGTAGAACGGGTAATCAAGGAATTGAGAGAAGAAACTGGAATCAAAGCTTCAGAATTCATTCAACTATTTCATATTAAAAAGGCATTGCCTCAATTACATTCTTTAAATTATTGCATGACTCCTTCAGAAACACAGTTGACAGAACATCTATTTCTAGCGGGAGACCATTTAAGTAATGCCTCTCTTAATGCAGCAATGTTAAATGGTAAATCAGCTGCACAGGCCGTGATAAGTAAAATAGAAAGCTCGGTATTACTGTAATGAAACAACGTTTCCCTTAAGTTCTTTTCTAGAAAATAATTGAGGCTACAACCGTAAGATTTTAACTTTTAATAAAACAATAGTGCTTGGACCTATTGATGTAAATGAGTTTTAGGCCATATAGGTGCGCTTGAAGTTGACTGCTTTAACCAGGCACCGTTCTTCATAACCACCCGAAGGTTGTATTGATTTCTTCAGGGACTACTTTTTCTGTTAGGATATTCCATCCCTTTATTAGGCAGGCATATTTTTTACAAGCAGCTTCCTAAACGATGTTTGATCACGTCAACATGAAAGGAAGGTTAACATGGCTCAGCAAAATTGCCTATATGAAAGAATTGGCTATTGGCCTACTAACTAAAGAATAATCACTTATCATCAATGAAGTTTATAGGACCTTAACGCGTTTCAAATTTAGTGGTTGCTCAACCTCGACTTTGTATTACAACTGTCCCTATAAAAATGGCTGAAAGGCATGGTTCTTTAAGCATATCTGGAGTAATTGGGTAAGCAGCTTTAGCGTTTTTAAGCAGCACACTTCCAATAATCAAATTGTGAGTTTTGGCAGGCTTTCTATTTTATCATAATATATCTTAAAAAGTCCTGCAGTTTTTTAGTTCATCAATTAGTTACAAACTAACGTTCAAATCTTTTCCTACCCTTTTTAGAGTATGTAATCAGTACTTACAAAGTTTGATGTTTTGGCATCCATCAAGTTCTTTAATATAGCATTATTATAATCATTGTCTTTAGACGCCAAAAATGTTCTGATAGAAAAGGATCTCAAGGCATCATGTACACTTAAGGTACCAACAGCAGAGTCTTTCCTACCCGTAAACGGATATACATCTGGACCTCGTTGACATGAACTGTTCAGATTAACACGGCAAACTAAATTTACTAAGGTATCTATTAGTGGTGCTAGTGTTTGAACGTCTTTGCCAAATAGGCTGACTTGCTGGCCATAATTAGACGCTGCCATGTCGTCTAGTGGTTCTTCAATATCTGCAAAGGATATGATAGGTATAATTGGCCCAAATTGCTCTTCCTCATAAACCCGCATGTTTTTTGTTACCGGATATATAACAGCAGGGAAGATATAATTATCAGTAGTTTGTCCTCCTTTTTCATTGATAATATTTCCGCCTTTTTCTAGTGCATCATCTATCAACTCTTGTATATAAGCAGGTTTATTGGGTTCTGGTAAAGGCGTTAACTGAACCCCATCTTCCCATGGATTACCAAATTGAAGAGCATCTACTTTTTGACAGAAACGGTTGTTAAATTCATCAACTATGGACTCATGTACGTACAATACTTTAAGAGCGGTACAACGTTGTCCATTAAATGATGTTGCTCCTGCAATACATTCTTCTATAGCTAAATCTAAATCTGCATCGGGTAATACAATTGCAGGGTTTTTAGCCTCCAACCCTAGAACCATACGCAAGCGATTGCTCTTAGGATGTACACTTTGTAAGGCATTTGCCGAATTGCTATGTCCTATGAGTGCCAGCACATCAACTCGACCATCTTTCATGATAGGATTTGCTACCGTTCTACCTCTTCCAAAAATAATATTGACAACACCTTTAGGAAAACTATTTTGAAAAGCTTCCAAAAGAGGACATAATAAAAGTACTCCAAATTTAGCAGGCTTAAAAATAGCCGTGTTGCCCATGATCAATGCGGGTATTAAAAGGGCAAAGGTTTCATTTAAAGGGTAATTATAAGGACCAAGACACAACACAACCCCAAGAGGGCCTCTTCGTATATGTGCATTTACACCGCTATGCTTTTCAAATTTTGCACTATTACGGTCCATTTTCTTGTAATCTTCAATAGTATCAAAGATATAATCTACCGTTCTATCAAACTCCTTTTCAGAGTCTGCTAAGTTTTTACCAATTTCCCACATCAACAATTTTACAACTGCTTCGCGTTTCATTTTCATTTGTTCTACAAACTTTTTCATACAGGAGATGCGGTCCTCTACTTTCATTGTAGGCCATAAGCCTTGACCTCGATCATAGGCTTCGACTGCTGCGTCCAAAGCTTCTAAAGCCTCATGTTCTCCTAAAGTAGGTACACTACCTAGAAGGGTAGGCTGATAATTTTTTGTTGACGATATACTTGAAAAGACTTCAGAGCTTTCACCATTCCACTGTCTTAATTCCCCGTTAACCAGGTAGAATTTTTGATTTACACGATCTTTAATTTGATACTTTTCTGGAATGTTCATAGGGTAACGCTCTTGTGTTGATATAAATAGAATCGAAATATAGGAATTTTCCGCTTAACGGATTCTTTATAAACGTTAAACGAATGTCTAAGCTTTTACACCTTTTGCAACGTAAATCTTCACCTTATTTGGTTTTGCTATTTTCTTACGGGGCTTCTTTGTTTGATCAATACAAGGAGTGCTGCCATCGCTTTCGCGAAAGTGATAGCATCAAAACCGCTATTTTTTTTTAAAAAAAAGAGTAGCTACAATTGACACTTGCAGCAGATTTAACAACTACCTTATAACGTGTAGCTCCTTATAGTTAGGAGTGAAATTTTAAATTTCAAAACGAATATCGTTGAGATATAAAATACATTAAAGGGATTTTTGGATGTGAGGTTAGAAATGCTATCTGTTGCGGAGGAGAAAGTTTAGAAACAAAATACCTATATTTTTAACTAATATTTTTCTCACTTTATTGTAGGGAGTGGTCTTATTAAATTAATACAAAGTAGTCTTAGGGTATAGCGGAAATAAGTACCTGTAGTTTTTATCTGTTTTTAAATGTTTTCAATGCAATTCTATTTCCCAAGGCTCAAATTCGGGAGTAACCTGATAAGCTTCTTTACTTTTATGACATAAAGCGATAATGAATTGTGCCGCTCTATTCATCGCATGTTTTTGATTTAAAACCCTACCTTTTTCGTTTATTTTGATATGATGGGTATCAATAGCAAAAACTTGTTCTACAGTGCTGGACTGGTCTGCAAGTTGAATAGCATCGTCCACCTCTGAAAGAAACTCAACATCTGGAACTAAATAAGTAAGGTGGTGTTTATATTGAACTAATGGTAAACAAATAGCCGAAGCGCTCTTTTGAAAATGCTTACTACTTCCATTCTTTAAAGGTATAAGAAGTTTATGGGTAGTTCACATTACCTAAAAGACAAGATAATTAAAAGGAATATTATGCATCAGACTTTTAGTAATCAGCAAACAGGGACTGTTAGTTGTTATTAGTGCTACTATAGGCTTCTATTTTATTGACTTTGGGTATTCCATGATCATTTTAAATATGCTATCAAATAAAAGGTCAACTAAGTGGTCTGTGTTGTTTCTTTGCAAAAAAAAATCTGGTTGATGAAATCCTTACAACTCATTCTTTCCAACTTAAAATATTTTGCACCTTCTTGGGTGTTTTCATCAGTTAATATTTTAATAGGCACGTGGATCCTCTATTTGCCACATATTAAAATGAAATTTGAATTGAATGATTCTCAAATTGGTTTGGCTTTATTTTTTACGGCCTGTGGGTTATTGATATCCATACCTTTTGTACCATATATCAATAACAAAATAGGGGTAGGTCGCTCTACTCAATTGGGGATCTTATTTTTGGCTTTATTTTTTAATTTACCCTTACTAGCTTCTAATTATTATTTACTGTGTAGCAGTTTATTGTTCACAGGCATTTTTTCTGGCTTTACAGGCACGTCCATGAACGC
>Ga0129324_10000728_pt1 | contig 22849 bp, 13 predicted proteins | sample CPBDNA_7_FD_96879 | JGI IMG/M metagenome (GOLD analysis project Ga0129324, IMG submission 96879) | Freshwater to marine salinity gradient microbial communities from Chesapeake Bay, USA - CPBay_Spr_15_0.2_DNA | ecosystem: Environmental > Aquatic > Marine > Coastal | place: USA: Chesapeake Bay... | reverse complement strand
TTCGTACTAATTGTGCTATAGTTGGCATAATCTTATAATAAATCCCCCTTTTTATGGGCGTGCAAATGTAGAAAATATTTTCTTGTATTCAAACCTTGTGAAGGCAAAATTTCACTCTTTTTTAAAAATATACTATTTGTCTGCTGAAACTCAAATACATAATGGCTTCGTAAATATTCCTTTTAGGGCTTGTTTTAATTTCAATGCTCTCAGAATATTGATTTTTAATTCATTGCTCTTTAATTCTAATACACTAATTTAATAACCATAGTAATCTTTCGTGAAATCGACTGGGTCATTGTCCTTATCTGGAGATTCAAAAATTCACATACTTGGTTTTTATTGATTTTTTGAAGATTTTTCCTACAGTTCTTTTGCTAAAATATCAAAATCAACAATATCCGATAAGTTTAAATTTATCAAACAGGAGATTTTAGCTAAAATTTCAACAAATCAGTCCAAAGGAAAAAAAAAGCAAACTCCATGGGAAAAAACAAAAAATGGATCAAATCTTTTCCTAATAGGGTTTTCCATTCAAACTAAAAAAAAAATTAATTAATTAATTCAACTTTAACTTCTATTTATATAGTAAATAATTAGTTGAATATTTATAACAAAATAGAACATACGTGTTCTGTATGTAACAAACTAATTCAAATTATGCCCTTGTTGTTAACATAATTTTAAGAGATTTCGCCAAGTTTAATAAAAAACACAAAATATGAATAAACAGATTTATTTTATTCTATCCTTATCAATAATTTTATTAGGGGGAATAGAAGCTGGCTTTTCTCAAGAAAAAACAGTTAAAGGAAATGTAACCGATGATTTAGGGGTGCCATTACCAGGGGCCACTATTCTCATCGAAAACACAACCCAGGGTGTAACTTCAGATTTTGATGGAAATTTCTCCATCAATGCTTCTGAGGGGGACACTCTTATAATAAGCTATGTTGGATATTCCGATCAAAAGCTGATTGTAGGCGCAAGTAATAGCTATAGCATTAACTTAGAAAGTGATAGTAAACTTGACGAAGTAATTGTTACAGCATTTGGTGTAAAACGTCAAGCAAGGTCAGCAGCTTACGCCACCACTCGAGTAACAAACAAAGATCTTACAGAAGTATCCAACCAAAACCCATTACAATCTTTGTCTGGAAAAATAGCTGGTGTAGATATTTCTTCACCTGCACAACCCGGAGCTTCCGCCAAAATACTTTTTCGTGGAATTAGCTCTATTACTGGATCAAATAGCCCACTATATGTAGTGGATGGGTCTCCAGTATTAGACAGATCTTCAAGTGACACTGGCACAACCAGTTCGTTTGATGCTGGATCTGGTGTTAATGATATTGACCCAAATAATATTGAATCTATTGATTTTTTAAAAGGTGCTGCCGCTACTTCGCTTTATGGGTCTAGAGGCGCAAATGGTGTGATTCTAATCACAACAAAAAGGGCCAAAGGAAATGGGTTTAGAATATCAGCCTCTACATCATTTGATTTTGATGAGGTGGCTCGAGTTCCTCATATTCAAGATCAATTCGGAACAGGTTGGTCTGGAAAATCCTATTCTAGCGTTTCTGGTGAAGGATCTTCTGCAGCAAGTAATGAAAATGGTTCTTGGGGTGCCAAATTCAATGGTTTAGTCAGGCCTTGGTCTAGGATTGTTAACAACCAACAGTTGATTAAGCCTTATGTTTTTTTAAAAAATAACGTAAGAGAATTTTATGAAATTGGAAACACCATAACAAATTCTATTTCTTTAAGCAAAAATTATGAGAGCTCAGATTTTGCTCTCACCTTTTCAAGGGTTGATGCAGATGGAGTGATTCCTTCTGACCAAGACAGTTTCAAAAAGAATACTTTCGGACTTAATGCTGGAACAAAGATTGAGAAACTTAAAATAAGGACAAGTATTAATTTCACGCATAAGCTTCAAAGCGCGGTTCCTACGGGTCAGAGTGACGACGCGAGTTACGGGAAGTCACTGGCACAAGAACTAATTCAAATACCGAATGACCTTAGCATTCTTGATCTTAAAGATCAGTCTTTAATCTTTAACACGCCAAGTTATTTTTACACTCCCTATACTACAAACCCATACCAAACACTAACTAACAACAATGTGGAGTTAGATAAATATCGCTGGTACGCCAACATAAACCTTAACTATAAGTTTAGCAATCAATTATCGGTTTCTTATCAAGTGAGTTTGGATAATGAAACTGAAAGATTAAAACGTTGGGGGAAAATTGTAAATTATATCGCAGGATCACCACAAGATAATGCTAGCTCACAAGAAGTTGTGGGTGGGGTTTTAGAAGGAGTTTACAGCTTCAATCAATTCGACACCTATTTAAATATTAATTACAATACTAAAATTAATGAAGACCTATCGCTTGATGTTCTTTTGGGAGGTAATTTCACAGAATACTCTGGTAATGGCCTTTTTACTTTTGTTAAGGGTTTGGACTTACCAAACTATTATGAGTTATCAAATTCAGCTTCCGCTCCTGATCTAACTCAATTTGATTATGCTACTCGCACTTATGGTTTTTATGGACAAGCTATATTCAACTTCAAAAATAATTACTTTCTAACACTCACCGCTAGGAATGATTATACTTCTACTTTACCTATTGAAAACAACTCCTATTTTTATCCTTCTGTATCACTTGCAGCTGTTGTTCATGACACAGAAGAAGCCTACATTAAATTAAGAGGAAGTTTGGCTAGAATTGGTAACGGCACCGACCCATATCAAGTATTCTCAACAGCAGGTCAAGCTACCAATGCCGCCTATTTTGGGGAAATAACTTACCCTCTTGCTGAGGTGAATGCTTATGAGATTTTTGGTCGTATAGAAAATCAAGACTTAAAACCTGAGACCACTGATGAAATTGAATTCGGTGTAGATGCTAGGTTTTTTAATAATAGAATCGGACTAGACTTAGCACTTTACAGCCGGGCAACAAACGATTTGATTGTGAATTTGCCTGTTGCTCGATCAACAGGATACTCTACAATAACAGGAAACTTTATTGATTTAACTAACAAAGGAATTGAATTAGCTGTTTCTGGAAGGCCTATTGAAAAGGGGGACTTCACTTGGGACATAAGCTACACTTTTACCAAAAATATGAATAAAGTAAATAATGTCATCTCCGATGATGATAAAGTTTCGATTTTTAGTGTTTACGCCACTAATTTTTATGCTGAAAAAGGAAAGCCTCTTGGGTCTTTTTATGGACCTAGTCCATCAAAAACAGCCAATGGCCAATACATCGCAGATCCAGAAACCGGTTATTACACTTATGACAATACTGAGGACTATCTAGGAACTTCTGAAAGAGATTTTATTATGGGTCTTAGTAATAATTTTAGCTATAAAAACTTTCGTTTAGGCTTTAGTTTTGATTGGAAAAAAGGGGGAGACTTTTACTCATACACCAAGCGTTTGAGTCATTTTGTTGGTAACGGAATTGAAACTACATACAATGACAGAAATCCATGGATTATACCCAATTCTGTTGTTCCAGACGGAGCGGGTGGTTATAAGGAAAATACTACTCCAGTTGACTATGAAGATGTAACAGCTTTCTATAACAGTTCTCAAAACGAAGCAATCGAAGAGGGACATGTTATTGACAGAAGTTTTATGCGGCTACGTTCCCTATCATTGTCTTATAATTTTGATTCCACATTATTAGATAAAATTGGAATTTCAAATGCAAGTATCTCAATTTACGGGAAAAACTTGTTTTTATGGACTCCAGCAGAAAACTCATATGTAGATCCTGAAACCACAAGTTATGGAAATGGAATTTTCAGTGAATTTGGAGAATTTGCTACCAATCCATCGCAGCGATCATTCGGTACTAGTCTTAAAATAACATTATAATATTTTGAACATGAAAAAATTTATCAAAATACATTACCTGCTCATCTTAAACTTACTCTTAAGCGGATGTGAAACCGATCTAGATATTAATAAAAATCCTGATCTTTTGGTTCCAAATAAAATTCCTTTATCATCTGAATTACCAGCAGCAATAACGGGTATTGCTGGAGCTACGGGATCCTATTATGCAATAATTGGTGGTTTTTGGAGTCAGTTTTGGACTCAAAGTGCCGTTGCAAATCAATATAAATCAATTGATGACTATACCCTAAATGCAGGTAGTTCAATAAATTCTGGGGGTTGGGCAAATATGTATGACGCCCTAACGGATGTCAGAAATATTAAAAGGGTTGCACTTGAAGAAGAAAATTGGAATTACTATCTGATTGCAACCACTCTTGAAGTTTATGCTTCTCAGGTTTTAACTGATTTTTATGGGGAAATACCTTATTCTGAAGCAAATGATCCTGGAATTTTAAACCCCAAATTTGAGTCTGAAGAAACCGTTTATGATTTAATGGTATCAAATCTAAAAGAAGCTTTGGGCAAAGATCTCAGTACTTCTCCTGAAGGAAATCAACCTGGGAATACAGATTTTATTTTTAAAGGGGACATGACTAAATGGGTTCAATTTGCAAATACAGTTCTGCTTAAGGTTTATCTCAGACAAACTGAAGTCAGAGAAAGCGTTGCACAATCTGGAATAAATGAACTCTACACCAATAACGCCAGCTTTCTTGAGGAAGATGCAGTAGTGGATATTTTTATCAATGGCGACAGCAAAAGTAATCCCTTATACGAATCTGATCGCAGACAACTAAACGTAGGAACAAATCTCAGGGCTAGCAGTACAATAGGAAGCTATTTAAGTACAAGTGATGATCCAAGGTTGGCTAAGTTTTTTGATGGAACAACATTTCAAAATCAAGGAGATTATGATGATGGATCTGGTTCAGCCGCTGTCGTTAAATTATCCGCAACCGATCCTGTTTATTTCATTTCGTTGGCGGAAAGTAAATTCCTTCAAGCAGAAGCTGCGGTTAGATTTAGAAATGGAACAAATGCCTCAGCATTATATAATGCAGGAGTTATTGCAGCATTTTCTCAATGGGGATTGGAAGCTGGAGACCTTATAACGGGAGCTTACGTTTTTCCCAACACCAATAATAATGATCAAATTGAGGCAATTATAACCCAAAAATGGATCAGTTTTTTTCCAGGAAAAGGATACGAATCATTTTTTGAATATAACAGAACAGGATTTCCTATAACAAGTTCAATAAATCAAACTGATCCGGAATATATTCCAGGTCAATTTGCTTACTCTATCGAAGGAAAAACAGGGGGTGTTTTTCCGAAAAGAATTGAATATCCTATTGATGAGTCACAAAGGAATTCAAATACCCCTACAGTAAAAAAAATCACTGAACCAGTTTGGTATGATGCCAATTAAAAATAAATGACATGAAATATATATATTTTACAATATGTTTACTTCTGGTAGGTTTATTAACCTCTTGTACAGAAGAAACTACAGCAGGAATCTCTAGAGTTACAGATTTTCCAATCATCACTATTAATGGGGATAAAACTCAGTTCGTCAATGTGTCGGATTCTTTTGTTGATGAAGGAGCCGTTTCTAAAGAAGGTGAAGATGAAATAGAAACAATTACTGAAATCTCAAAAGGTGAGTATTTTGGAGAAGCGATGTCAAGTAAAACTCCAGATAAATATGTAATATCCTATTCAGCCATTAATAAGGATGGTTTTAAAGGAAATAACTTTAGAACTGTTTGGTTTTATGACGATGTAAATTTAAATACTAGCATAGAAGGAATTTACCTAAGTGACGTTCAACGAGCACCCTCCTTCACCCCCTCACCTGCTTATGATGATTTGAAATACGTAATTATTAGAAAAACAGGGGATAAGACATACAGCATATCGCATTCAATTGGAGGATATTATTCGATCGGAAGAGGATATGGAGATGATTACGCTGCAAAGGGAGGTACAATCACTATCAATGACCTGGCAGCAAATAATTTCACTTTGGGTGGTGCCAAAATCCCAGGATGGGGTCTTGACATTGAAATTTCAGAATTTTTAGTTGACGCAGCTAACAATACAATAACCTATACAGGATCTGGAAGTTTTGGAAATGGCACTTTCAAAGTACAATTAAAAAAAGTTGAATTTTAAACACTAAATGATGAAAAAAATAATTTACAAAACCCTAATAACGCTTCTATTCTTAATTTCCTTCAACTCTTGTGATGTTGTTGAAGATTCAGTAATAGGTTCGACCCTAGTCGTTGAAATGTCAGGGGATTGGTATGTGAAACTTTTGCTTAATGATGTAGATAAAGGAGGAGGTTTTCAAAAAATATCTACTTACAATACTGCAAGTGATGATGGAAAAGAATTGTGGATCGATGATCGAGGACATCTTTGGCAATTTAAAGCTAAAGCAATCGCAAATACAGATAATTTAACTTTTAGCGGCAATGACTTAGCAAGTAATTATGATGGGTATGAAATCACTGTAACCATTACAAATGGAAAAGTAACTAAAGGAGATGTAATTACAGAAGAAGGAAATCCTACTGATGGAATTTCCTTTGATATCGTATTTTCAGATGATCCAAATAACACTTATAATGTAATAGGATATAAAAGAACAGGGTTTGCAGAGGACGAACATTAGCTGAAAAACTAAATGTTTATTAAGGCATAAAAAAACCACCTCAATTGAGGTGGTTTTTTTAAATACTGAATGGATTGAAAATCAATAATTATATTATATTTGCACCCGCTAGGGAGAAATGGCAGAGTGGTCGAATGCACTAGTCTTGAAAACTAGCGAGGGTCACACCTCCGGGGGTTCGAATCCCTCTTTCTCCGCCGAAGAAAAACCCACAACATTCGTTGTGGGTTTTTTATGTGATAAAGATTCGTAAAATCATTGCTGTTTGATGAAATAAAAAACAAAATAAAAGGAATTCTAAGCGTTAAAATTCCAACTGAGAACAGTTATTTTATGGATACATTAAGTGTTTTTTTTTATTACACGAAAAAAATATATTTTTTGACAAAAAATCAAACAAAAAAATATTCCAAAGAGCTTTATTTTTATTTCCTAATAGCATAAATGTTGTAAAGGATGAAAACATACTTCATTAACATTGCGGTATTTGAATTTGAAACATTTTGTTAAAATCTTTAACAGTCCTATTTGTATATTTTAAATGAATTGTTGTTGATTAGGTGAAGTCAATAAATTATTTTAATTGATAAAAATTCATAAATATAGAACCATATGCATCTATAATTATGTTATTCTCAATAAAAAATTGATTTTATTTAAAATAATTTAATAAGTTTGTGACTAATGCAAGTACAATTGGTGACTTGTGTCGATTTATTAAATGTTAAAATTCACTAAAAATTAACATTTATTTCAATTTAATTATTAACTATATTATATGTTTAAAATGAGATTATTGTGCGTTTTGGGATTACTGTTCTCCCAATTAATGATGGCGCAATTGAAAACAGTAACTGGTGTTATTTCGGATGAGGAGGGGATTCCACTTCCAGGAGCAACAGTTATCAATCTAAAGACTTCGAATGGAGTATCTTCAGATTTTGACGGAAAATTTACTATTGAAATTTCAATAGGAGAAAGTTTAATCGTCAGTTATATTGGTTATACAGATCAAACAATCGAGGTAGGAGCAGCAAATGCTTATAACATTTCCTTAGAGAGTGACAATCAATTAGACGAAGTTGTTGTGACTTCTTTCGGGATTAGCAGAAAATCTAGGTCAATTGCTTATGCAACTACTAAGGTTAGCCAAGAAGAATTAACTGAGGTTAGTAACTCTAACCCACTTCAATCACTTTCTGGGAAAATTGCTGGGGTTGACATTTCGTCTCCTGCCCAACCAGGAGCTTCTACTAAAGTTATCTTTAGAGGGTTTAGCTCTATTACAGGATCAAACAACCCACTTTACGTGCTAGATGGTTCTCCCATTATGGATAACTCCTCGAGTAGTATTGGGACTTCAAGTTCATTTGATGCTGGTTCTGGTATCAATGACATTGACCCGAACAATATCGAATCTATTGACTTTCTAAAAGGAGCTGCAGCAACTGCACTCTACGGATCTAAGGGAGCGAATGGTGTAATTATGATTACGACCAAAAAAGGGACATCGGATAAAATAAAGGTTGATATTACAACTTCTTACGATCTTCAACAAGTGGCTAGAGTTCCTCACATCCAAACACAATTTGGAACAGGATGGTCAGGTAAATCCTACTCTTTTGTTACTGGAGAGGGAGACACAGCTGCAAGTAATGAAAATGGATCTTGGGGAGCTGAATTCAATGGTTTAGTGAAACCTTGGAGTAGAGTCGTTGACAACCAACAACTGATCAAGCCTTATGTTGCTCTCGAAGAAAATGTAAGAGAATTTTTTGAAATTGGAAATACTTTGAGCCAATCAGTTTCTATATCCAAAAGAACGGACAATACGGACTACTCTTTCACCTATTCTGGTTTAGATATGGATGGTGTTATTCCAACAGACAGAGATTCATTCACCAAAAGAAACTTTGGTTTTAATGGAGGAACTGGTGATGACAAATTCAGCTTGAGAAGTAGTGTAAATTACTCTCACAAAGAACAGAAAGCAGTTGCTACTGGTGAAGGGGATGATGCGGGTCTAGGTAAGTCTATGTTTCAAGATTTAATTCAATTACCAAACGATTTAAGTTTGCTAGACATGAAGGATGAAACTAATATTTTCAACACTGCACCTTATTTTTATACACCCTACACAACCAATCCATATTTATCATTAAAAAATAATAATACTGAAATCACTAAAGACAGAGTCTTTGGAAATATAAATTTCAATTATAATTTTAGTGATTCCTTTTCAGCCAATCTACAAGTGAGTGCGGATGTAGAAAACGAATCAGTTAAGAGATTTGGATCTATTGTGAGGTACCCAACTGGATCCCCTCAGGACAACGCTGGATCTCAAGAAGTGGTTGGAGCGGTTTCAGAAGCAAATTATTCAAACTCTCAGTTTGATACATTCTTCAATTTAAATTACAAAACTGCAATTACGAATGATTTGGACCTTGACCTATTGGCCGGTTTCAATTACAATGAAAGAAAACGTAATGTCTTATATATTGCTGTTACTGATTTAGATTTACCAAATTACTTTGAGATTTCAAACTCAGCAGCAACGCCTACAAAATCACAAGGTGACATTTTAGCAAGGACTTACGGATATTACTCTCAAGCATTACTAAGCTATAAAAATCTATACTTTCTTACCATTACGGCAAGACAAGATGCTTCCTCTACACTTCCTATTGCAAACAACTCCTATTTTTATCCTTCAGCATCATTTGCTGGGATAATTGCTGATACAAATGATTTGTATTTAAAGGGAAGAGTAAGCTGGGCTAGAGTTGGAAATGGAACTGGAGCTTATCAAATATTTTCTACTGCAGGACAATCGAGTAATGCAGCATTTTTCGGAACAATATCTTATCCATTTGCTTCTGTAAATGCTTCTGAAATATTTGGTCGAATTGAGAATCAAACATTAAAGCCAGAGATTACGGATGAAATTGAATTAGGATTTGATGTAAAACTCCTCAATAACAAAATAGGAATTGACCTTTCTTTATACCAAAGAAAAACTGAGGATTTAATTGTAAATCTTCCTGTTGCAAGATCTACTGGATACAGTACTGTAACTGGAAACTTTGTTGACATGACTAACAAAGGGATTGAATTGATGATTTCAGCAAAGGCAATTAACACTGCTGATCTTAAATGGAACATCAGCTATACCTATACTAAAAACAACAACAATGTTGACCATGTCGCTGGAGATGATGACAAAATTTCAATCTATGATGCATATGGAGTTAATTATTATGCAGAAGAAGGAAAACCAATGGGATCTTTTTACACGCCTGCTCCTGAAAAAACTGATGATGGAAAAATCATTGCAGATGCAAACACAGGATATTATACCTATGATAACACCGAGTCTTATGGTGGTACTTCACAAAGGGATTTTATAATGGGACTTAGAAATGATGTCAGCTATAAAGGTTTTAAACTGGCGTTTAGTTTTGATTGGAAAAAAGGAGGTTTAATGTATTCTTACACGAAGAGACTGAGTCACTTTGTTGGGAATGGAATTGAAACCACTTATAACGACAGACAGCCATGGATTATTCCAAACTCAGTTGTTACTGACGGAATTGGTGGATATGTTGAAAACACGACTGCTGTTGATTTTGAAGATGTAACTGCTTTTTATAACACTTCTCAAAACGAAGCAATGGAAAGAGGTCACCTGATAGACAAGTCGTTCATAAGAATGAGAGACATTTCTCTTTCTTATAATTTAAATCCTGACCTGTATTCTCGATTTGGAATCACTAACATTTCCGTTTCAATTTATGGAAAAAACTTGTTCTTGTGGACACCTGGAGACAATCCATATTCAGATCCAGAAACAACCAACTATGGAAGAGGAGTAAGAAGTGAATTCGGAGAATTCGCAGCCAACCCTTCTGAAAGAACATATGGATCGAGTATCAAAATTTCACTTTAAAAAACATCCAATGAAAAAAATAATTATAAAATCATATTTAGTTCTTACCACATTATTGATTAGTTCTTGTAGTACGGACTTAGATATAAATCAGGATCCTGATTTATTGAGTCCTTCACAAATACCCATGGAAAATGAGTTACCAGCTGCAATCACCGGAATTGGTGCATCAGCAGGTTCTTACTTTGCGTTAATCGGTGGGTTTTGGAGTCAATTTTGGACTCAAAGTGCAGTCGCTAATCAATATAAGTATCTTGACGACTATACGCTTAACCCTTCTCAATCGATTAACGAAGGTGGTTGGGCATCAATGTATGATGCACTTACTGATGTAAGAAATGTTAAAGCAAATGCTTTAGCGACCGAAAACTGGAAATACTATCTAATCGCCACCACTCTTGAAGTTTATGCTTCTCAAATACTAGTTGATTATTATGGAGCAATTCCTTATTCTGAAGCAAATAATACTGCTATTTTAAAGCCTGTATTTGATGCGCCAGAGGTTGTTTATGATAAAATGGCACTTGACTTGGCAGAGGCTTTAGGTAAAGATCTTTCTACTTCACCAGTCGCGTTTGCTCCTGGTACAACAGATTTCATATTTAAAGGTGACATGACAAAGTGGACAGAGTTTGCAAACACATTAATGCTTAAAATCCACATGAGACAATCTGAAGTCAGACCTTCAGTAGCATCAGCAGGTATCATTGGTCTAATCGGTTCAGGGGTTAACTTTTTATCCTCAAATGCTGCAATCGATGTGTTTGTTGATGAGAATAGTAGAAGTAATCCTTTGTATGAATCTGACAGAAGACAGTTAAACGTTGCAACTAACCTCAGGGCTAGTACAACAATGGGGACTTTCTTAAAGTCAAACATTGACCCAAGGCTTGCAAAATTTTATGATGGAGACACTTTCCAAGATCAAGGGTATTTTGATAATCCGTCAGGAACTTCAGTCTCAGTTGTAGAACTTTCAGCTACAAGTCCAGTATACTTTATTTCTCTTGCAGAAAGTAAATTCCTACAGGCAGAAGCAGATTTGAAATACATGGGAGGCACAAACGCCAAAGCACTTTATGAAGCGGCTGTTACTGCTGCATTTGAACAATGGGGATTAGGAACAGATGCTGCTGCCATGTTAACTGGCGCGTATAGCTTCCCTACAGGAACAGATAGCGATAAGTTGGAAGCCATAATGACTCAAAAATGGGTTGCTTCGTTTCCAGGGAACGGTTACGAATCTTTTGTAGAACACAACAGAACTGGATTCCCAAAAGTGTCAACGGTAAAACAGACTGATGCCGGTTATAAACCTGGGCAAATCACCTATTCTATCGAAGGCAAAACAGGAGGTTTATTCCCTAAAAGAATTGAATATCCTTTAACAGAAACAATAAGAAATTCTAACACACCCGCTGTAGTGAAGATCACTGAAGCTGTTTGGTACGATAAATAAAAAATGATGATGAAAAAAATAATTACACTATTATGCATCCTCGCAGGAATAACTATTTCTTGCGAAACAGAAGACACTCTCGGTGTTTCAGCTGTTACAAATTATCCAATAATCACAATTAATGGCGCTCAAACTGTATTTGTTGACGCCAGTGGCACATTTACTGATCTCGGAGCTGAATCAAAAGAAGGAGAGAACGTAATTGAGACCTCTACGAGCACCTCAAAAGGAACTTACTTTGGTAAGGAGATTTCAAGTATGACTCCTGACAAGTATACGGTGAGCTACTCTGCTGTAAACAAAGATGGATTCACCGGGAGTGCCGGAAGAACTATCTGGGTATACAAAGATGGAGATTTAAACACAAGTCTTGAAGGCATCTATTTGAGTGACGTTCAAAGGGCTCCCTCTTTTACACCACTTGCACAATACGATGACATGAAACATGTGATGATTTACAAAACAAGTGGAGACACTTACGCCATTTCTCACGGTATTGGAGGATATTATGATATTGGAAGGGGTTATGGACCAAGTTATGCTGCTAAAAGCGGTACAATTACGGTAAATGACATAGCAACAAACGACTATACGATGGCTACATGTACTATTCCAGGTTGGGGATTGGCTATCGACATCCAACAATTTACAGTAAACCCTAGTGACGATACAATTACTTACTCCGGCGTTGGTGATTTTGGAAACGGGACGTTTAAAGTACAATTGAAAAAAGTTAAATTTTAAAATGAAAAAAATGAAAATTTCTAAAACTTTATATACAAGTTTATTTGTGTCATTACTACTATTGGCTTTCACTTCATGTGACATTGTAGATGATGATGATATTGGGTCAACCAAAGTAGTTGATATGGCTGGAGATTGGTATGTTAAATTATTGGATAACGGCGGAAATGATATTTATGGTCTTGGATACCAACTAATTTCAACTTACAACACCTCAAGCAATGACGGTACTGAACTATGGATTGATGATCGCGGTCATACCTGGGATTTTAAAGTTAAAGCAACGGTAAATATTACTGGCTTTACTTTGAGTGGTTCTGACCTAACCAGTAGCGTTGATGGATATGACATTACTGTAAATATTACTGATGGTAAAATCACCAAAGGAGAGGTCATAACAGAGGGAGGAAATCCTACTGATGGGATTACTTTTAATGCTGAATTTTCTGATGATCCTGGAACTATATATACTATTGCTGGTTACAAAAGAACTGGTTTTGCTGAAGATGAGCATTAATTCTTTTAATTAATAGTAAATAAAAATAAATTAAAAAAACCACCCAAATTGGGTGGTTTTCTTTTTGTTTTAAAAATGATCTTATTGATCAGTTTAAAACAAAAAGTTGTCAAAAAAGTTCCGCTCTTTATTTTTTATATAATTTTGAAGTGTATTAATTACTATAAATATGAAAACAATATTCAATCTGTCTTTAATAGCAATGCTTAGTATGCAACTGTTATCGGCTCAAAAAACAATAACAGGGGTCATCACAGATGAAACTGGAGTGCCACTTCCCGGAGCAACTGTAATTGAGCTGGGGACAACAAATGGTGTTTCTTCAGATTTCGATGGAAACTATACTATTGAAACTGGAGAAGAAGCTGCTTTAGAATACAGTTTTGTTGGATATTCTTCTCAAATCATAAAAGACATTGATGGCGATCTTCAAAACGTCTCTCTTTATCCTTCGAACGAGCTTGATGAGGTTGTTGTGGTTGCTTATGGAGTACAATCTAAAGAATCGATTGTGGGATCTATTGCTGTGATTTCTGACGCTACGATTCAAGCACAACAGGCAACAACCATCACACAAGCACTGCAAGGAAGCATCCCTGGGGTTAACATTATCACTTCGGGAGGAGTTCCTGGAACCAATCCCATCATAAGAATTAGAGGAGTAGGTTCTATCAACGCCGACTCTTCTCCTCTTATTATAGTTGATGGAGCCCCTTTTAATGGAAACCTAAATAATATCGCCCAAGAACAAGTTGAATCGATCTCCGTTTTAAAAGATGCTTCTTCCACTTCTTTGTATGGATCTAGAGGAGCTAATGGAGTAATAATCATAACCACTAAGTCTGGAACTAAAAGAAGTAAAACCCAATTGACCATAAGTTCTAACTATGGTGTGTCGACCAATGCTTCTGCTTTACATGATCTTATAAATGTAGATGACTTTACCAAATACGCATGGGAATCTTCCCGAAACAATGAACAGTATGTGAATGGATTAACTCCAAGCGCGGCGGGATCTAAAGCTTCTATGAATCTTATTTCTGAACTAAAATACAACCCCTATGGTCTTTCACAGCCTGTGAATACCTCTGGAGAGTTATTGGTCAGTCCAATGTGGGATACGGACTGGAAGAAGGCTATTTTTTCAGATAATGTAACAAGAAAAGAGCATGGAGTTTCCATAAACGGAGGGGGAGAAAAAACGTCTTTCTATTTTGGTTCTAATTATCTTAAAGAAGAGGGACAGGTTAAAACAACTTTCTTTGAGAGAATTGCCACCCGACTAAAAATCGATACCGAAGTAAATGATTTTATCAATGCAGGGTTAAACGTTGCTTATACTACCTCAAAACTAAATGCTCCTTCTCAATCTGGAGATGGTATTCAAGGGGCCATTCAATGGTTGTATAGTGTTCCCAATTTTTATCCGCTTTACCAAAGAGATGGAAATGGAGAGCTTATCCTAAATTCGGCTGGAGAAAGAATATTTGACTATGGTAATAATCTAACCCAGCTCGTCAACGGCTCCAGAAGCAATGGTGCCAACGAAAATGCGGTAGGAGCAATTGATAATTATAAATTCATCACCAATCGAACCAGTACAACGATGAACGGGTATTTAAATGTTAATATTTTAGAGCAATTAAAATTTAGATCAGATGTATTTTACGAGCGATCTTCCTACGATAATTTCTCTTATTCGGACAACAATTTTGGAATTGCAGCAAATGTTGATGGAAGAGTTACCCAAAACCGTGACTTTGATACTACGCTAAATTTAACCCAGTCCTTAAATTATAAAACTTATTTTGGTTTAAACAGCCTCAACGCCGACATTATCTTCGAGACTTTGAGATATCAAATTGATGAGCTAGGCGCAAGCGGTATCGGCTTTCTCACTAATGTAAACGTATTAAATGGAAGCACAAGACCAGAAGGTGTTTCAGGCTCAAATACAGAAGAAAGATTAATAAGTTTAATCTCAAGAATTAGCTATAACTACGATAAAAAATACTACCTAGAAGCCTCCGCAAGAAGAGATGGGAGCACACGCTTTTCTGAAGAGTCCAGATGGGGTAACTTTTATTCTATCGGAGGATCATGGATCGCTTCTGAAGAGTCTTTTATCAAGGATATTGATTTTATAAATTATTTAAAAATTAAAGCCTCTTATGGGGAACTTGGAAACAATCGAGGGATCGGATACTTTCCCTATCTACAACTTTTCGAAACAGGATTTTCTCAAGGAGAGAATCCCGGCGTTTTATCTTCAAGTCCAGTTGACCCCTTACTCACCTGGGAAAAAACCGCCATGCTTAATTATGGTGTTGAATTTGGAATTTTCGATGGACTGCTCGACGGTTCTGTGGAAATTTATGACAAGGAGTCCATTGATTTAATTTATGACAAACCATTAGCAATTTCTACGGGCAACGATTTTATAAAAACAAACGTTGGATCTTTAAGGAATTATGGTGTTGAATTTTCGCTAAGATCAACAATCATTGATAAAGAAGATTTAACTTTAAATCTGGGATTAAACTTCTCATTAGACAATAATGAAATCTCTAAACTATCGCAAAAGGAGTTTATCAATGATAACAAAAAATGGGAAGTCGGAAGATCACTCTATGAGTTTTACATAAGAGAATCTGCCGGGGTTGATCCCAATGATGGCTACCTGATGTGGTACAAAGATCTCTTAGACACCAACGGTGAGCCAACGGGTGAAAGAACAATGACTAAGGTATACAGTGAAGCAGATAGATATTATGTTGGAGCCTCTTCCCTACCAGATATTATAGGTGGATTTAACACAAGCGTTACTTATAAAAACTTTGACCTTAATGCATTATTTAACTTTAGCTTTGGGTCCTATGTCTATGACCATTCTTATGCACGCTTAATGAACACTACAGATATAACTGGCCAGCGCCATGCTGATATCGCCAACCGATGGACAAAGCCCGGAGATGTTACTGATGTTCCACTTTTGTTAAATTCACAAAATTACTTTGGTGCAACCTCCTCGCGTTTTCTTTTTAAGAACGATTATATCCGACTAAAAGCACTTAGCATTGGATACTCTTTTAAGGAAAGCTTTACAGAAAGGTTAAACGTAAGCCGATTTAGATTGTACCTGCAAGGCGATAATATTTTTACTTATCAAACACATAAAGGAATTGACCCTGAACAAGATTTATCAGGAGCGACTAACAACCGGTCCTATCAGCTGAAAACCTTTTCGTTGGGAGTAAATGTTCAATTTTAAAAGAAACATAAAATGAAAAAAATACTTATTTCAATCGCGCTTGTCTCAACACTTATCGTTAGTTGTGATAAAGATTATCTAAACGAACCAAAGCCAACTTCTTCAGTTAGCACCTCTGTTATCTTTACATCAAGAGATGGAGTAAACTCATTCATCTCTGGAATTTTAAGAGCTTCTCGCCTCGAACTAAATCTTGACAGACTCGATACTGGCGGATTGCCTTCTCTTTATTTCGCAAGAACAGTCAAAGGAAATGATCTTATCCTTGGTGTACAATGGTATCGTTTTGACTACAATAATGACAATAGAGATCCCACGGACAAAAGAACAGTTTTTAGTTGGGCATTTCCATATACCATGATTAATGAATTAAACATTTTAATCAAGGGAATCAATGATAGTGAAAATCTTTCGGCAACAGATAAGGACGAGTCCTTATCACAAGCACTAACTTTAAGAGCCTTTTATTACTTTCAATTGGCCATGGAGTTTCAACACACCTACAGCTACGATGCTTCGCTCCCAGCCCCTCCAATCTATACTTCACCAGCGTTGGAAGGCAAGGCGATGTCAACTCTAACAGAAATGTATACTTTAATATTGTCTGACTTAAATGATGCTGTTGAAAAGGGAGTTGACTCAAGATTGGACAAATCATATATTAATAAAAATGTCACCTATGGAATTCTTGCGAGAGTCAACCAAGTTATGGGCAATTGGAGCGCGGCGGAAATAGCTGCTAGTAAAGCCAGAATTGGTTACTCTTTAAATGCTTCCAATTACAGCAATGGATTTAACAATATCGAGGATGAAGAATGGATCTGGGGAATACCTCAAACAGTCGATCAAACAATTACTATCAATACGGCACCTCACTCGTTCACGGACAACTCAAATAAAATCGGATATGGAGAGGCCTTTTGGAATGAAGATTTTGTCAATAGGTTTTCGGATACCGATGTGAGAAATACCTTTTTCGATTTATTCGGATTGGGAGACAATAGTGGCTCTTACAAAGCAAGAGCATCTAGCAAATTTAAACTCACTTTTGATCCAGATATTCCACTAATGAGATCTCCCGAAATGTTACTCATTGAAGCTGAGGCAAAAGCACGTCAAGATAACGATGCTGAGGCTGCAACACTATTGTTTTCGCTCCAAAAAAACCGTGACCCCAAAGCTGTCGCTTCGGGTAACAGTGGAACGGCATTGATCGATGAGATTTTGGTTGAAAGAAGAAAAGAACTCTATGGTGAAATTGGTGTTGAATGGTTTGATGCAAAAAGATTGAGAAAAGGGATCACAAGAACTGGAAACCATAGGGTCAAATCCCCAGGGAATTTATTGCCCGATGATAAGAAATTCTTTTTAAAAGTTCCACAATCTGAAATTGATGCCAATGATAATATTGACGAGTCTGTAAATGATGATCGTTAATTATTAAGGACTTGTTTAAAAAAAAATCGTCCTCGAGACGGTTTTTTTTATTTATCATTAATTATAAAAATCGGAATAAGTGTTAATATATAATTCGTTATTTCTAAATTGCACCTTATGAAAGAAGGTCAGGAAATATATGGAATACGCGCAATCTTAGAAGCCATCGTTCAGGAGCAACCTCTTGACAAAATTTGGCTTTTAAAAGGACAACAAGGACCTCTTTTTAAAAGTCTAGAACAGAAAATTCACGAAAATGGCATTTCGCATAGCTATGTCCCTATTGAAAGGCTAGAAAGGTTTTCGCATGAAAACCATCAAGGGGCTGTAGCTCGAATTGCTCCCATTCAATTCCAATCTCTAGAAAATTTAATTGAAAAAAATATTGATCAAAAATCAACTTACCTTCTCTTAGATGGCATCACCGACACTCGTAATTTAGGCGCCATTTTGAGAACAGCCTCTGCGACGGGAGTAGCCGGTGTTGTGCTTCCTCAAACCGGCTCTGCTCCGATTAATGCAAACACTGTAAAAGCCTCGGCAGGAGGAATATTCTCAGTGCCATTGGTTAAAGTAAATCACCTCAAAGATGCAATTTATATGCTTCAAGCAGCTGAAATAAAAATTGTTGCAGTAACTGAAAAAACAGATCAAATCCTTTTTGAAAATAATTTTGATAGTAGTGTTGCACTAATTATGGGATCCGAAGAGCGAGGCATACATCCAAGTCTAATAAAGTTATCAAATGAAAAAGTAATACTACCAATGAATGAAAACATTGGTTCTTTGAATGTAAGCGTTGCTTGTGCAGTAGTGCTTTATGAAATTCAAAGACAAAGACATCACAACAGCAAATAAGTTTCGATGAACACTCCTCTTGCCGAAAGAATGCGTCCAAAAAGCCTCGACGAGTACGTCGGGCAAGAGCATTTAGTTGGACCCGCAGGGACTTTGACCACCATTCTTAAAAGCGGTAATTTACCTTCGATGATTTTATGGGGACCTCCAGGAACTGGAAAAACCACTTTGGCAAGATTACTCGCCACGCAAAAGGAAAGACCCTTCTATCAATTATCCGCCATTAACTCTGGCGTTAAAGAAATTCGTGAAATCCTACAAAAAGCAGAACATGGTGGTGGACTTTTTACCAATAAAAATCCATTATTGTTTATTGATGAAATACATCGATTCAGTAAATCTCAACAAGATTCTCTTTTGGGAGCCGTTGAAAAAGGAAGTGTCACACTCATTGGAGCCACAACAGAAAATCCAAGCTTTGAAGTTATTAACGCTTTGTTGTCAAGATGCCAGGTATACTCCCTCAATCCTTTAAATAAAACCCAGCTTCAATCAATCATTAAAAAAGCATTAAAGAAAGATGCTGCATTGTCTCAAAAGAAAATTGAAATATTGGAAGATGAGGCTTTATTGAAAATCTCTGGTGGTGATGCAAGAAAGCTGCTTTCGGCATTAGAACTGATCGTAAACAGTATACCAGAGCCCATAAAAATCGACAACAATGTTGTACTCGAGAAAGTTCAAACGAACATGGCAATGTTTGATAAAAATGGTGATCTACATTACGATATAATTTCTGCATTTATAAAGTCCATTCGAGGTAGTGACCCCAATGGAGCTGTCTATTGGCTGGCAAGAATGATTGCGGGAGGAGAAGAAATTAAGTTCATCGCACGAAGAATGTTGATTCTTGCTTCTGAAGATATTGGCATTGCAAACCCAACTGCTCTGGTACTGGCAAATAATACCTTTCAGGCAGTCAACGTACTTGGATTTCCTGAAGCAAGGATTCCACTAAGTCAATGTGCCATCTACCTGGCCTGTTCTGAAAAAAGTAATACTGCTTATATGGCGATCAATAAAGCACAAAAAAAAGTGGAGGAAACTGGTGACCTCAGCGTTCCCTTGCCCCTACGAAACGCTCCTACAAAATTGATGAAGGAACTAGGACATGGAAAAGAATACCAATATGCCCATGATCATTTGAATAGTTTTGTAGAAATGGAGTTTTTACCCAAGGATCTTGAAGGTCAACATTTCTATGAACCTGGTGAAAACACAAAAGAAAGTCAGTTGAGAAAATTTCTTAAATCTAGATGGGGAGAAAAGTATAACTATTAATTTTTTCTCCAGAAAAATGGAGTTATCAAAATCAGTACCGTAAATAATTCTAGACGACCGAGTAACATCAAAAATGAAGCCCACCACTTGGCTAAAACAGGTAACTCGCTATAATTATTAGAGGGGCCAAAATCTCCCAATGCAGGTCCTACATTACCGAGTGAGGAAGCTGCGACTCCAATTGCTGATTCAAAATCCAAACCAAGGAATCCAAAAACCAAACTTCCGATAATAAATGAGAGCATGTATAGAATGAAAAAACCAAGAATGTTATTGATAATATCTTCATTAACCATCTTGTTGTTGTACCGCGTATGAATTATTGCATTGGGATGTAAAGCTCTTTTAAATTCTAAAAATCCACTCTTTATCATTAAAAAATGACGCACCACCTTCACCCCACCCGATGTACTTCCCGCAGAACCTCCAAGAAACATCAAGCCAAAGAAAAATATTGTTAAAAACGGCGTCCAAAGAGTGAAGTCTGCAGTGACAAAACCAGTAGTTGTGACAACAGCAATTACTTGAAACAATGAATGTCTTATGACACTTTCTACATCTCCCCATACTTGGGGATGATCAAAAGAAGAATCCGTAAAATCAACTCTTGTAAATATTATTCCTGCTACGACTAAAGTAAAAACGAGGATGAACTTTACATAAATTCGAAATTCATCATCCTTAAAAACTTTTTTTATTTTCCCGGTAAAAGCAAAATAACTGAGAACAAAATTAGTTCCAGCTAAAAACATAAAAAAGATAACGATGTATTGGATCCAAGGCAAATGATTCCAATGGGCAAGACTGTTGTTTTTTGTTGAAAACCCTCCGGTAGACAGGGTGCTCATTGCATGATTTAATGCATCAAAAAGCGACATTCCTGCGAAAAAAAGCAATAAGGTTTCGGCTAATGTAAAGGAAACATAGATGAGCCACAATCGCTTGGCAGTATCTGTAATACGGGGATGCAATTTATCACTGCTTGGTCCAGGAGCCTCAGCAGTAAAAAGCTGCATTCCTCCTATCCCCAATAATGGTAATATCGCAATGGCGAGAACAATGATTCCCATCCCGCCGATCCAATGGGTCATACTCCTCCAAAACAAAACCCCTGCTGGGATTGACTCTATATCTGTTAAGATCGAAGACCCTGTGGTCGTATAACCTGACATGGTTTCAAAAAAAGCGTAGGAAATCTCTTGAATTGATCCCGTTAATATATAAGGGAGCATTCCCGTTAATGAAATTAATATCCAACCAAGTGTAACAATCAAATAGCCTTCTCGTTTTTGAATCTGTTTTTTGTGGTGCCTCGAAAACAGCATCATTCCGCCCCCCAAAATCATCACCAAAAAAGAAGAAAGTGTGATCTCGAATGTAACTCCATCTTTCATCAAAAGACTCACCAAGGAGGACAGAAGCATTAATCCTCCATTAAAGAGTAATAAAACCCCGATGATATGAATGATGATTTTATAATTTAATTTGGACATTTCCTATTTATAAAAACAAACTTTCGATTCTTTTTATTGCACGAGGTAAACAGCAAACAACAACGCGGTCGCCTGCCCTAATCTGATAGTCTCCAAGCGCAATAATCCCCTCCCCTTCTTTTATAACGCCACCTATTGTTGCTGTTCTTGGAAAATCAAGATCCTTTATTCTATAGTTTGCTACTCTAGATGTTGGTTTAACAATAAATTCTAAAATTTCCGCATTCAGGTTATTAAGAGTGGTCATGTCAACCACATCTCCCCTTCTTATGTAACGGAAAATTGTATTTGCAGTTAATAACTTTTTATTGATTAGAGTGTCTATACCAATGGCATGTGACAAATGAAAATAATCCATATTCTCAACCAAAGCGATTGTCTTTTTAACACCTTTTGAACTCGCCATGAGACAAGACATGATGTTGGTTTCTGAATTTTCAGTAACCGAAATAAAAGCATCCATTGATTCTATGGCTTCCTCTTCAAGAAGTTCTGAGCTTCTTCCATCGCCATGAATCACCATGATATCGGGAAGAATTTCTGATATCTCAAGGGCTTTTAGTTTATTCTGTTCGAGCAGTATGACATTAAACTTTTTCTCACAAAGATCGCGTGCCGTGTTGATTCCGATTTTACTACCCCCTAAGATCATTACGTTTTTGATCGGTTCATTACTTTTCCCCGATAGTTTTTGAATTTCATCTACCCCAGCCTTCAAAGTAATAAAGAAAACCGTATCACCTACTTCAAAAACAGTGTCTCCTCTGGGGATCATGGTGTATTGAGTTCCCTTTCTCTGAATCGCAATGGGCATAAAATGAACATTTGGAAAGATTGTTGCTGCTTCCATGACTGACTTTCCAACAAATGGAACCTCGTCACCGAGTTTTGTTCCTATCATTGTAAGGGCTCCCTTTTCGAATTCATAACTGTTACTAAAAGCAGATTGATCTAAAAGCTGTTGAATTTCGACTGCCGCGAGTTCTTCAGGAGAAATTAATTCATCTACTCCGATTTCCTGAAAACTAATGTCCTCAGCTGAGTTTATAAATTCAATACTTGATATTCTTGCAATCGTTCGCTTGCATCCCAACTGCTTAGCCATTGCACAAACCATCAAGTTGATTGATTCGTGAGCGGTTACTGCAATAAAAAGGTCGGATTGGCCAGCATTGGATTCCCTTATAAGAGACAAGGAACTTGCATTTCCTCTAATGGTTTTGATATCC